>ENA-OQVM01000077-OQVM01000077.1-marine-metagenome-genome-assembly--contig:-NODE-77-length-145262-cov-11.558343_pt1 | contig 145262 bp, 130 predicted proteins | sample MGYA00237776_ERZ505498 | MGnify/ENA primary metagenome ERZ505498 (study PRJEB26159, sample SAMN06265151) | marine metagenome | isolation source: Helgoland LTER site | place: Germany:Helgoland, sampling...
GGTATCGCAGGCCTAGGTCAGCAACGCCAGGACGCCATCGCAGGCCTGGAGTAAACAGAAAAATAGCCCATTAATAAAGCAGTACGAATACAAACTTCATTAGGACCTTTGTTGGATGAATATCCTAAATTATGCCACAGCATGCGTCATACCTTTTTTACCCTTTTTCTGGGTAGACTTTGCCTGGGTTCATTAAGTTTTTGGGATCAAACGCTGTTTTAATGGCCGACATCATCTCTAATGCGATTGGGTCTTTTCTACGTGCCATTGAACTTTTCTTTGATAGGCCAATGCCATGTTCAGCAGAAAAGCTCCCATTTAGTGCCAATACCACATCTTCGATAGCCTCTGTTATGGGTTCTTTTAAGATGCCACTGCTATCAGAAGGGTAAAAAGTATAATGTAAATTCCCATCGCCCAAGTGTGAGATGTAAAGTTCTTCACCATTAGGATCAATTTCTTTTACCCTAGAAGATACCTGCTCCAGAAATGCTGGGACATTATCGAGGGGAACAGCAATGTCGGTCTCGATAGAGCCGGCAATTCCCAGTGTAATTTCAGCTGCAGATTCACGACGCTCCCACATGACACGTCTTTGACTTTCGTTTTGTGCGATAACTGCATCCTGAGCGCTACCGTCTTCAATCATATCCATCAGGGCAGTCTCTACTATTGAGCGTAATTTTGGCGTGCCGTCGTCATCTTGTTCAAGGTCGGACGCGCGGGTGGTTGCCACTTCAAGCAGGATATTAACGTCATGGGGTTCAGAAAATGGTTCTGAGGAACCCTCCTTTTTCTCTAGGTGGCGCTCAATGTAGCGACGTGGCATGAATTCAAACGCTTCTACACTCCCACCGGTTTCATTTTGCAGCCGGTTTAGCAGCGAGAGTGACTCTGTTAGATCTTTCAAGCCAACCATTGCCGTCACATAAGCCAATGGCTTGGGATGCAAACGTAAAACTGTTGCGGTTATAATGCCTAATGTTCCTTCAGCTCCGATAAAAATATTTTTTAAATTGAGTCCCGTGTTGTCCTTTCGTAATTCAGACATCAGGTTCATGACCCGCCCATCAGCCAGCACAACCTCTATTCCAAGGCAAAGATCACGTGTGTTCCCATAGCGCAGCACATTGGAGCCACCTGCGTTGGTGGATAGATTTCCTCCAATCATAGCAGAACCACGTGCACCAAAGAGTAATGGGAAAACTAGGTCATGTTCATCTACTGCCTGGTGAATTTTTTCAAGGATGGCACCACTTTCCACGATTGCGACTTTGGCGTTAGGTTTGATCTCTCGAATTGCATTCATCCGATCTAGACTAATCATTATCGAGTCTTGCGCTTTAGTGCCTCCAGCTAGGCCTGTATTACCCCCTACTGGTACCATCGCCACACCCTGAGCATAGCACAGACGCGCAATGGCCTGCACTTGTGCTGTGTTTGATGGCCGTACTACTGCTAAAGGCTGCCAATGGTAGGAGTTTGTCCAGTCATGGGTCCAGGGTTCGGCATCTTTCCCAGTCTTGACGTATTGATCACCCAAAGTGGCGCGCAGTTGATCTAAAATGTCCATAAATAAATTTAATCTTTACTCATGCGATAGTGCAAGCCAGTTTATTACTTGACGAGTTACACAGCATTCCCTATCCCGATGCCGCAGTGGCGGTATAGCTCAGTTGGTTAGAGCAGCGGCGTAAAGGGCTTCCCAATTAATGAGGCCGAGACAGTTGCTATGAAGATAAATTGCAAAGATAAAAGCGTAGCCCCAAACAATCCCACCCAAAACGTATAATCATTGCTCATTTTACTCCATTAGCATTGCTTAATTCATTTAAATCCACCAGATCGGACCTCTCACATCTCGAAACGGCCACGACATCAGAGGATGTTTTAACAAATCACAGAACTTTTGATACTAGGATTATTGGGCGGGTATAAACAATGCTCTGCTATGTCCAGATAACCAAAATCTGTACCCTCAACATCACACCGCAATACCCCTATTATTAGAGTTCATCTCTCCAAGGCGGATTTGCCCCCACTCGGCCAACTGTTATAGCAGCAGTACGGACACCAAAATTCAGAGCCGATACAATATCACTTTCCGAGATCAACCTAATAGTACCTTTATTTAGAAGGCCTGCGTTAGCGAGACTTGTAAGAAATCCAGCATTGAAGCTATCACCTGCGCCAACGGTGTCGACAACATCTACCTTCAGACTGTCAACAAAGATTGGATTTCCCTCAGGCTTCCATGCCTTTACGCCAGAACTACCGCGCGTTAACACAACAATGGCAGGTCCGAGTTTCTGCAACCTAGCAACTTTTATTTCAATGGTTTCTGACTCTGGAAAGAGCCAGTTTAAATCTTCATCGGAAACCTTCACTATATCCGCTAATCTGAGCATCCGTTCAATGCGGTCACGAAATCGTATTTCATTTGAAATAAAGCTTGGCCGAATATTGGGATCAACCATAACGACCGAACCATTGGCATGCGTTTCAGCAAATCGCACGTAGGCTTCCGCTCCAGGGTCACAGTGTAGACTGATGCCACCTAATAAGAAAGTTGTAACAGCTTCCAATTGGTACGGCATATCCTCCACTTCTATCATTCGGCCCGCTGAGTTTTCGTCATAAAATAAATACGAAGCCTGGCCATCAGTCAATTGAACAAAAGCCAAGGTTGTTGGCCGGTCCGAAAGTATGACATTGCTGGTATCTACATTGCTTGTAGTTAATTCAGCCATGAGCTGTTGACCAAAAATATCGGTAGACATGCCACTCATTAATCCTACACGACATTCTAGCCGGCCCATGCCAATAGCAGTATTGAAAATAGCCCCACCAGCGTGAGGCACAAAGCCACTCCCTCCCTTAATGGTCTGCTCCGGGATCATGTCTATGAGAGATTCTCCACAACAAAGGATCATGTTAGTTTCCTAAAATTAATGACTGCATTTGTCAGTCGTTTATAAGTGGCTCAGTTTAGACTTCTAGGTAGATTTCGATCGCTTTTTCTAGCCCTTGGTTCCATATTATATCAAACCAAAACTCAAAGCTGTCAGTAAATCGCGGTTCACTCCCAAGACTTCCATAAATTTGGTTCATTTCCAGCCATATACTTGGAGTATTCCGTGCGGCTTTGGCTTTTGCTTGGAGCTGGTTCCAAAAAGGGTCATTTGGCGCAATCACAGTACCATCTTCGCGTGTACCTTCACACATACGGGCCCATGAGGCTTCGATCAAAGCCAACCCATCGATAGGTGTGCCGTTGGCTAATCCATCACGAATTGAGGGCATTAAAAAACCTGGATGCCGAGATGATCCATCAAAGGCCACTCGTCGTGTTGTATCAATTATTTTTGGGTTTGAAAAACGCTTGTAAACTAAATCAACATAATTTTTAGGTGTTAAACCAGGTACTGCTTTTACGTGGGGCGCCACTTCCCGAAGAATTACTTTTTGAAACAAGGGGCCCAACAATGAATGTTTCATACATTGCTCGATGGTTTCAACAGAAAGCACCTCCCCAGGTACAGCAACCACCTGATGACCACCGTTGAGGATACGAATTTTCATCATCTCAAAATCGTGGACTTTATTTGTAAATATAGCGCCAGCCAAATTCCAATCTGGGCGGCCCGCGCAGAAATCATCCTCAATCACCCATTGCCGAAAGTCTTCATGGGTGACGGGCACCGCGTCGGAAACGCCAAGATCGTTGACCAAGGCGCACTCCTTGGCATTGGTAGCAGGCACAATGCAATCGACCATTGAATTCGGAAAACTACAGTTGTCTACAATCCACTCAGAAAGCTCTGGGTCTGATAGCCCAGCGAGCGCCACGATCACTTGACGCAAGATTGCCCCATTGCCCTGCAGATTATCGCAGCTTTGGCAGGTGAAAGGTCCCAGCCCACTATCACGCCGCAACCGCAGGGCCGCGACAATGGCCCCAAAGGCAGTTTTTGGCGCTTCTGGATGGGTGGCATCATAGACGATATCGGGGTGGCTCAAGTCAAAGCTTTTGTTGACCGGATCAATATAATAGCCGCCCTCAGTAATAGTCAAAGCTACAATTCTAATCTCCGGCTGCGCCATCTGAGCGATGAGCGCTCCATTGTCGGCTTCAATTGGGACATAATCAATCATCGAGCCAACAACTTCCACTGCGCGGCCCCCCGGGGACAATTCAATAAGGGTTGTCAGAAAATCTTGCGCCGCCAATTTCAGGCGCTGCAACTCGTCAAATTCTCGCACGCCCGCGCCAACAATGGCCCAGTCATGGGCTTGCCCTTGCTGCATCAGGCGGTGCAGATACCAAGCCTGATGAGCACGGTGAAAATTGCCCAGACCAATGTGAACAATGCCAGGGGTCAGTTTACTGCGATCATAGGTTGGAATTTTCACACCACTGGGAAGGTCACGCAGCGCTGCATCCGACAGGCTGGGGACCGCTGAAATCTGTATTTGTTCTGTCATCAGTTCATCCAGTTCCCACCATCAACATTATATGTCTGCGCGACGATATAGGCCGCCTCATCACTCGCTAAAAACAGCGCCATTCCAGTCAGGTCATCTGGCGTTGCCATACGCCCAAAAGGCACAGAAGCGCCGACTTCACGCTTTTTTTGTCCTGGAGCTTTGCCCTCATATTTGACAAAAAATGCATCCACCCCATCCCAGTGCTCACCATCAACAACCCCTGGCGCGATGGCATTCACATTGATACCATGTTCAATCAGGTTGAGGCCGGCGGATTGGGTCAGACTGATCACCGCCGCTTTGCTCGCACAATAAACCGCCACAAGTGGCTCACCACGCCGTCCAGCTTGACTGGCAAGATTGATGATCCGCCCCTTGATACCGCAAGCAATCATATGTTTGGCAACAGCTTGCAGTGTAAACAAACACCCAGATACATTGGTATCAAAGATCTTTGCGTAATCAACGCGGGTAATTTCAGCGATGGGTGCGGCGGAAAAGATGGCGGCATTATTGATTAGAATATCAACCTGGCCAAAGGCTTGGATGGCGGCGTCTAGAGCGGCGTCGATACTGGATTGATTGGTCACATCCATATGCACCGCCCGCGCCGAAGTACCAATCTCTTCGGCTGCAACCTGCGCGCGTTTTATATCAATATCACCAATAACCACACGCGCACCTTCGGCCACATAAGCCTTAGCAAAAGCGAGGCCAATGCCCCGCGCAGCACCGGTGATCAGCGCAATTTTGCCAGCCAAACGTGTCATTCGATCCGCAATCCTTGAGCATCAAACTTATGGACCTGCTCAATTTGAGGAGTTAGAAAAATAGCGTCACCATTCTTTACAGAAATATCGCCATGAATGCGCACAGTAATGACATCTTGCAGGCCAGTGTCATGTACATGGATAAAAGTGTCTGATCCTAAGTGCTCGGCTACTCCAACACGTCCCTTCCAGGTTCCCTCTGTCATACTTACCGTAGTGTGTTCAGGGCGAATACCGACATAATATGCATTAAATTTTTCGGCTGCGGGGCCAGAAAAGATGTTCATCTTAGGTGATCCAATAAATCCAGCTACGAAAGTGTTCTTTGGCTTGTGATAAAGATTTAAAGGCGACCCAATTTGCTCAATGATACCAGCTCGGAGAACAACGATCTTGTCTGCCATTGTCATAGCTTCAACTTGGTCGTGCGTCACGTAGATCATCGTTGTATTCATACGCTTATGCATTTCAGCAATCTCAAGCCGCATTCCCACTCTTAAAGCAGCGTCAAGGTTCGACAATGGCTCATCAAACAGAAAGGCTAGAGGGTCACGTACAATGGCTCGCCCGATAGCAACTCGTTGACGCTGACCACCTGAAAGCTGACCCGGTTTTCGCTCCAGATAATCAGATAAGTTCAAAGATTTTGCTGCAGCCTCGACGCGCTTATCAATTTCAAATTGATCCATTTTTTTCATACGAAGCGGAAAGGCAATATTCTTGCGAACTGTCATGTGTGGATAGAGTGCATAGGACTGGAAAACCATTGCTAGGCCACGCTTTGCTGGCGAAATTTGCGTTACATCTTCGTTATCAACAAAAATGGTGCCCGCCGATAGATCCTCAAGTCCTGCAATCATGCGCAGAAGCGTAGATTTGCCACATCCAGAGGGGCCTACAAATACTGTAAATTCTCCATCTTCTATTGTTAAATCTAAAGGTGGAATAACCTGTATTTTATCAAAACTCTTTGAAACCTTATCCAATACGATACGTCCCATGATCTTTCCTTATTTCACAGCGCCAAAGGTCAAACCTTTGACCAGTTGTTTCTGACAAAACCACCCTAGAACGACGATAGGCCCAACAGCAGCCGTCGAAACAGCCGATAGGCGACCAAAGAATAATCCCTCAGGGGCTCGGTTACCTTCAATTAGCTTCGAAAGAGTAGCCGCATCGGTAGTAGTAAGGCGAACAGTCCAGTATGCTTCGTTCCAACAGAATATAAAGCACAGGAGTGCGGTAGAGACGATTCCACCCCAGGCCAACGGGATAAGGATTTCTTTAATTTCACCCCATGTATTGGCCCCATCCATTTGACTTGCCTCAATTATGTCTTTTGGTATCTCCTTAAAGTAAGTGAAAAGCATCCAGACAACGATAGGTAAGTTGATGAGGCTGAGGACTATAATTATCAAAAAATGGGTATCATATAGCCCCATACTTTTTGTTAAAAACGTCATCGGGTAGAGCACCGCCGCGGCTGGTAGCATTTTGGTAGATAGCATCCAAATTAAAATATCCTTGGTTGCCCTGCTGGGGTTGAATGCCATCGCGTATGCGGCTGGAATACCTACAAAAAGCGTAAATATCGTGGCAAAAACTGATGTGATTACTGAATTGGAAGCAAAACGCCAATAATCATAGTTCTGCGTCATATTAAGATAGTTTTCGAGGGTCGGCTTGAAGAAGAGTAAATACTCTGGTTTCACTGCATCGGCGTCAGTTTTGAAACTTGTCAACACCATCCAAAAAATAGGGAAGAAAAATAGCAAGCCGACAACCCAAGCCAGTACTGGTCGTCCAAAAGCCCCAAACTTTGACGATTTTACAACATGTGCCATGTTCTATTCCTCCTAGTCCATCAAAGCCTTGCCAACCATACGCAGCAGGAAAATAGCCACGATGTTAGCGAGTATTACCGCAAAAATACCAGTGGCACTGGCTGCGCCAATATTGTTGTTAGAAAATTCACCTATTAGGTAAGGTAAATTTTTGTTTCCGTTGCCTCGGCTAACAATTTCAATTTCAGCATAAAGCGACAGATGAAAGATGGCCTGTATCATCACGACAATCGCTATTGGTCGGGCAAGATGCGGAAGGGTCAAAAACCGGAACTGAGACCAAGCACTGGCACCATCGAGAATAGCCGCTTCTTTTTGCTGTTGATCTTCAGATTGGAGAGACGTCATGAAAATTAAAACAGCAAAGGGCGTCCACTGCCAGGAAACCATTGTAATGACTGCAATTGCTGATGTTTGCGTGGCACGAAATGACATCGGTTCAAATTCTGGCCATAGTGAGAAAAAGCCTCCCAAAATTGGCCAATTTCTCAACACTTCCAGAATGTTATTAATACCAGCGACCGCAATTCCTTGAAGTCCAAGAACTGGATCAAGGATCATATTGATCCATAAAACAGCGTTTACAGCTGGCATAACAAAAAATGGTGAAATCAGGAGTACTCGGACTATGCCTTGGCCAGGGAATGATTTGTTAATTAGTACCGCAATCATAACACCCAAAACAACAGTCAGAAACAAAATGCTACAAACTATAAAAAGGCTGTTTTGAATGGCGAACAAAAAATCTTTTGAATTAAGAACATATTCATAGTTTCCAAACCCGCGCCAGTTACTCAATGACGGTGACGTCCATTCCGGACGGCGCAGACTATTCAATACATATCTAATGGACGAGAAGTATAGCGTCATCCCCAGTGGCACCACCATCCAGACTAACAGCAATAATACAGCAGGCGTTTGAAGAAGGCGGGGAAGCACTCTATTCGACATCGCTCTTGTTCCTCATCAAAACCTGAATTTATCAACATATCCTGCTGACTTGGAGATCATAAGTTGAGTGTCTAAATCGTCAAACAATATAAAATTTTAGAAAAAAATCACTAAATTGTGGGCCCGGCGTCAACCGGGCCCACTGAAAGTTAATACTGTTTTTTAGTAGTAACCAGCTTCACGCATGATTGCATCAGCCGCGCCCTGAGCCGCCGCTAGAGCTTCGTCTACAGACTTTGCTCCTGACAGCGCTGCTGCCATTTCTTGAGCGACAGCTGAACCTACTTCTGGAAATTCAGGTATAGCTGCAAACTGAACCCCTACGTATGGCTTCAGATCTGACGCCGCAGGTGCTGCGGAGTTAATAGCTGCCATTTCTGCTGCTGCGAACCCTGCAACAGCTTGAAACTCAGGAAGAGCATAAGTCGAAGCACGCTGCCCAGTTGGGACTGAACCCCATCCAAAATCTGGATGATTTCCCACAGCCTGGACATAGTCTTTCGATGTAGCCCACTCGATAAAGGCGGATGCGGCTTCGGCATTTGGCGAACCGGCAGGGATCGCCATAGCCCAAGCCCACAACCAATTAGCACCAGTTGCATTGCCGGCGTTTGGTGATTGTGCGTATGCAACACCGTCAACTTCTAAAAACGAAGCCGCAATCGTTGCATCAATCCACATTCCACATTTACCTTCGTTGTACAAAGCTAGGATCTCATTGAAAGAGTTACCTTCAGAACCTGGAGGTCCGTAGTTCCCAAGAAGATCTACGTAGAAATTAATGGCATCTTTCCACATCTGGGTATCGAGGGCTGGCCGCATGTCAGCGTGGAACCAAGAACCGCCAAACGAGTTTACAACCGTCGTGATGAATGCCATATTGTCTCCCCAACCTGGCTTTCCGCGCAAACATGCGCCGTAAACACCGGCAGATGGGTTGTGCATGGCGGCAGCAGCTTCCTTGACGCGCGACCAGCTGTCATGATCGTTAATTGTTACGCCAGCAGCGTCAGCCAAATCCTTTCGGTACATGACCATGGAGGACTCACCGTAGAATGGTGCAGCGTAAAGCGTTCCATTGTGTGATAGACCTGCCCGCATTGCTGGCAAAATATCTGCAACGTCATAGTCAGAACCAAAATTTAATGGCTCGATCCAACCTGCAGCGCCCCAGATTGGAGCTTCCTGCATACCAATATTAATTATGTCGTACTGTCCGCCACCTGTTGCAGTATCCGACGTGACCTGTTCACGTAAAACACCTTCTTCCAAGGCGACCCAATTGAGCTCAACACCGGTTTCTGCAGTGTAGGCCTTCGCTACTGTTTGCATGTTAATCATGTGACCGTTGTTCACGATGGCAATCGTAAGTGAGTCTGTCGCATGAGACGCACCGGCCATTAGAGCCACTGCGCTTGCGATACATAATGTTTTCTTAAAATACATCCCATATCTCCCCTATGTTTGGATGTTGCCTGAGGACACTACACAGACATGGAAAGGCCCGTCAATCCATTATTTACGCGCGTAAATATAATACTTAACTCACGCAGAGTCTCTCATAATCAATTTGCCTTCAAAAAGCTTTGATTCATGGTCTTTTTCTCCGCTTTCAACAGCCTTAGTAAGCATCTCCACCGCATAGCTTGAAATTGCCTCATACTCCTGCGCAATGGTTGTCAACGGAGGACAAGTGTACCGTGCAAGTGGATGATCATCTTGCCCTGCAACGCGAATCGAAGCTTCAGGGTCAAGGCCAACACGTATCCCTTTTTCCCAGCAAGCTGTGAGAACACCAATGGCAAGCCGATCGTTGCTGCACAAAATTGTTTTTGATGGAAACCCCCCAGATTTGAATACTTCATGGGCTCCCCTGCGGCCAATTTCTTCAAATGCCCAGCCATCTCCCTCTGCTTTTATGACTTTGGGCTCATGCCCCAACTTTAACATTGCATCCAAATACCCTTGACGACGTTTATTAGCGTTAGGATTAGAGGGTGTCTGCATCTCAAAAAAGCAGGGTGGTTCTCCAGTTCGGCAAAGGTATTCAGCCATCAGCATAGAAAATTGGGTATTATTGGATCCGACAAAGGCCAATCCTAAATCAGGAATATTGCTATCAAAAAGTACTGTTGGAACATCATCACAAAATTTTTCTATTTCACCCCGTATGGAAGACCTACCGAGCGGCGCCATCAGGACCCCTGCAGGTTTAAAAGATCGGAGGCTGTCAAGAATTTCCACTTCGAGAGACGGATCCCCATGCGCGCTGTACAAGGTCGGCCGAAACCCTGCATCGATACAACGCTGCTCTACATTTCGGGCGATCTCAGCAAAAAATGGATCAGAGAGATAGGGTACCAAGATCCCAACATTCTTCGTTAGTTTTCTATTTTGATTGATGGCGTAGATATTTGGCCTGTAATCATATTCCTCAAGAGCTTGCTCAATTCTTGTCCGGGTCGAAGCTCGCACGCTTTCCGCATCATTGAAGTATTTGGATACCGTTGGCCTGGACAGCCCACTCACTGACGCAAATTCTTCCATATTTTTAATTTTTGAGGTCTTGGGCATCAGCCACCTATTTATATTACCAGAACTTTACAATTTCTTATCGCGCGCAAATAATCAACAAAGTATTTGTAAATAAGTTTTATAGGAATGCAATTTAGTAACACAAAACTGCATTTTTTATATTTATCAAAAATAGACTGTTGTTAGTTTTTATTTCGAATAATATTTCTCACAGTAAAGCCAAGGAGAATATCACGGTGAATAATGTTCAATATATGTCTGGATTTGGAAATGACTTTCAAACAGAGGCGCTGCCTGGAGCTTTGCCAGAGGGACAAAACAGTCCTCAAAAATGTAGTTACGGCCTTTACGGCGAACAGCTCTCTGGTACCGCTTTTACCGCGCCGCAATCTCAGAACGAACGTACCTGGTGCTACAGGATTCGTCCCTCAGTAAAACACACCCACCGATTTAAAAAAATTGACCTTCCGTACTGGAAGTCTGCTCCACACATATTGCCTGACATAGCGAGCCTAGGACAGTATCGCTGGGACCCTATCGCTTTAACCTCGCAAGATTCAACATGGCTAACTGGCATGCACACAATGACCACAGCCGGCGATGTAAATACGCAAATAGGTATGGCAGCTCACACTTATTTAGTAACCAAAAGTATGCAAGATGAATATTTTTATTCAGCAGATAGTGAACTTTTGGTGGTTCCTCAGGAGGGAAAACTAAGATTTTGTACGGAGCTTGGTATTTTAGACGTAAGCCCACAAGAAATAGCAGTTCTTCCGCGTGGACTAGTTTACCGCGTTGAAGTAATCGATGGTCCAACGCGTGGATTTGTGTGTGAAAATTATGGTCAAAAGTTTACTCTTCCTGGCCGAGGACCGATTGGCGCGAACTGTATGGCCAACCGACGCGACTTCAAAGCACCTGTTGCATCTTATGAAGACCATGATGCCCCAAGTACCGTAACAGTCAAATGGGCAGGGCAATTTCATGAAACTCGAATTGACCATAGCCCCCTAGATGTCGTCGCCTGGCATGGTAATTATACCCCATATAAATATGACCTAAATACCTACTGTCCAGTAGGTGCAATCTTGTTTGACCATCCAGACCCATCAATATTTACAGTCCTCAGTGCGCCAAGCGGAGTTGAGGGAACAGCAAATGTAGACTTTGTATTATTCAGGGATCGCTGGTCAGTAGCCGAAAATACTTTTCGTCCTCCCTGGTACCATAAAAATGTTATGTCAGAACTTATGGGCAATATTTATGGGCAGTATGACGCAAAGCCAGAAGGCTTTGTTCCTGGTGGTATGAGTTTACACAATATGATGCTGCCCCACGGACCAGATAAAACGGCATTTGAGACTGCATCAAATACTGAACTTGAGCCACATAAATTACAAAATACGATGTCATTCATGTTCGAAACCCGTTTTCCACAGCATTTAACAAAATTCGCAGCTTCTGAAGCACCGCTTCAAGATGATTACATTGACTGTTGGTTAGATTTGGAAAAAAAGTTCGACGGCAAGCCTAGCAAAAAATAACATATAAATCTGAAATAATTGCATTTTCAACAACACAAACTAAATCAGGAAAAAAGTGGAGAATTTTAAATGGGTCAAAATATTACGAAGGCGGTTAAAGGAATGGTCGCGGACGCCAACAAAGAAATAACTACGATACCAATTTCTGACGCCCTCAATCTTGTGGACAGCCCAAATCATATAATCGTAGACCTACGTGACATTCGTGAACTGCAACGCACAGGAAAAATACCGGGGGCATTTTCCTGCCCTCGTGGGATGCTCGAATTTTGGATCGATCCAGCAAGCCCCTACCATAAAGAGATTTTCAACCAAGATAAGACTTACGTGTTTTATTGTGCGAGCGCGTGGCGCTCAGCACTCAGTACAAAACTTGCCCAAGATATGGGACTTGCCCCCGTTGCACACATTGAAGGCGGTTTTGCGGCTTGGACGAAAGCGGATGGTCCAATTGAAGAAATTTCTACCTAAGAAAATTATCTTGATTGCTATGTAGAAATGCCTCCAAATACACTTTATACAATATCCACTGAGATTTGGTTTCACGTCAAATAACCATAGAGGTTCACATGAAAAATTCTCCATCTTCTGAAGACTTGCATAGCTGGGACCGTGAACACTTCATACATCCTTGGCACGATATGAATTACTGGCGTGATTATGATAATATGCTCGTAACTGAGGCCGATGGAATTTACATGTATGACGAAACTGGCAAGAAGTTCATAGATGGCCCTGGAGGAATGTGGTGCGTTCAAATTGGTTATGGCCAAAAAGAGATGGCCGAAGCAATCGCAGCGCAAGTAATGAAGATGCCTTTTGCATCGCCGTGGACTAACGTCACAGAGCCAAGCGCAATTTTAGCTAAGAAAATTGCAGATTTTGCACCAGGTGATCTTAATAATGTTTTTTTTACGACTGGAGGATCCACGGCCGTGGATACGGCTCTACGTGCAATGCAGTTTATGAATAATAGCCTTGGTCGACCAGATAAGAAGATTATTCTGGCGAGAGAGAAGGGGTATCATGGGTCTACTTATTTGGCTGCATCTGTAAGCGGTAAAGAACGCGATATTACCAAATTCGATGTAGAAAGCCGGTTGGTACATTTCCTGCCAAATGTTAACCCCTATATTCGCCCAGATGATATGAGTGTTACAGCATGGTGTGATGCCAAAGTTAGAGACCTGGAAAGTGCTATCGAAAGTATTGGGGCAGATAAAATAGGAGCATTTATTGCTGAACCGATACTTAGTTCCGGCGGAGTTATTGTACCCCCCGAAGGATACCATAAACGGACGTTTGACCTGTGCCGCCAACATGAAATTCTCTATATATCTGATGAAGTTGTGACTGGTTTTGGTCGCCTAGGCCATTGGTTTGCGTCCGAAACCGTCTATGGAATCAAGCCTGATATGATCACGTGCGCAAAGGGGCTCACATCTGGCTACCTCCCACTTGGAGCGTGCATTATTTCGGATGAAATTATGGAAAAAATGGCCCACAAGGGTGAAGTATTATTTTCAAATGGTTACACATATTCTGGGCACCCCGTAAGCTGTGCTGCAGCCCTAAAAAATATTGAAATTTTAGAACGGGAGAAAATTCTGGAGCACGTGCGGGAAGTTTCCCCTTATTTCCAAAATCGATTAGCTGAACTGAAAAAATTCCCGATAGTTGGAGATGCCCGCGGCCACGGCTTAATAGGTTGCATTGAGGCACGTCTGAGCAAAGACGGCTCTCGGCTCGAGGATGAACGCAAGATTGGAATGAGGCTTGATGAAGTTTGCAATGATATGGGGCTGATTGTTAGGCCATTAATCAATATGTGCGTATTTTCACCGCCACTGATAATTTCACGCTCACAAATAGATGATATGTTTGAGATATTGGAACAAGCTATAATTAAGGTGAGCAAAGAGTTTATTAAGTAAATTAGACTTTAAAGTGTTCATTATTCAGGCTTGAAATACAGTAATAGTCCTATATATCTTACTTATGTTTCCTATAGTGGAAATTTGTTTAATACCGGAAATAACTGATGACATCTGGCCCAAAACGCACACCACTTTATAGCCTCCATTGTGAGCTGGGCGGGAAAATGGTTGATTTTGCAGGATGGGAAATGCCTGTTCAATATCCAATGGGTATTATGGGCGAACATAACATATGCCGCACAAAAGCTGCACTTTTCGATGTCAGCCACATGGGTCAGGTAATACTGCGTGGTCCTAATGCAGCAAAAAGGCTAGAGGCATTGGTACCAGCAGCTTTGATGGAGTTGGAAGTAGGCCAAGCTCGATATACCTTCTTCACGAACAATGAAGGTGGCATCAAAGATGATTTGATCGTCTCTAATGCTGGAGATCACCTATTTTTAGTAGTAAATGCCTCAATGCGTGAGCAAGATATCTCTCACATGACTGAAGCCCTAGGTGGAATTGAAATAATAGAAATAATAGATCGAGCATTAATTGCACTTCAAGGCCCCGCAGCCGAGCAAGTATTAATGACCCACTGCCCGGAAGCTATTGGTCTAAAATTTATGGAGAGCATAACAGCCCTCATAGATGGCGTATCCTGCAAAATTTCACGGCTTGGATACACCGGTGAGGATGGCTTTGAAATTTCAATTCCAGAAGCTCAAGCGGAGCAGATAGCTCGAATGTTGCTGGATCATTCTGAGTGCTTCCCCGCAGGACTTGGCGCACGGGATAGTCTTCGCCTGGAGGCTGGCCTTTGTCTTTATGGGAATGATATCGATGAAATGAGATCACCAGTAGAGGCTAATCTAACTTGGGCAATTCAAAAACGTAGGCGCCTTGAGGGCGGTTTTCCTGGTGCCACTCGTATTTTGACAGAGATTGCAGGCGGAACTAACCAGAAACTCGTTGGAATAAAACCCCATGGCCGTGCACCCGCCCGTGCCGGAGTAGAAATCCAAAACCAAAATGGTCAGTCTATTGGTGAAATTACATCAGGTGGATTTGGTCCGACAGTTGGGGGGCCAGTTGCAATGGGATATGTTGATAGCAAAGAGGTCGATCTAGGGAGCCAAGTCAATCTCATTGTACGTGGAAAGCCACAAATGGCAGAGATCTGTGCCCTGCCCTTTATTAAACAAAAATACAAACGTTAGTTAGGAGCCAAAAATGACAACTTATTATTCCGAAGAGCATGAGTGGGTAACCTTAGACGGTGACTTAGCAATCGTTGGAATTACTGCACATGCAGCAGAACAGCTGGGGGATATTGTATTCATTGAACAAAAAGAAGAGGGCGATGAATTTGAAAGTGGTGATGAAATCGGAGTGATAGAATCTGTAAAAGCCGCCTCAGAAATCTACGCACCCGTTGATGGCGAAGTCGTGGAAGCAAATTCAATTTTAGAAAATAACCCATCCACGCTCAATGAAAGTCCTGAAAGTGATGCGTGGATTTATAAAATCAAACTAACCGACCCCTCTCAGCTTGAAGGATTAATGGACTTAGCCGCCTATAAAACTTTTATCGCCTAGACTTGACCCTCAACGGGAGACCTAACAATGCCTTTTGAACTCACTACATATGAAGCCTATGATTTTGCTAATCGCAGGCACATCGGCCCATCTCCATCCGAGATGACTGAAATGCTTAATGTCATAGGTTTTAGCAGCCTAGATGCATTAATTGATGCGACAGTTCCACAGGCTATCCGCCAAGACCAACCACTTAGCTTTGGGGGGCCAATGTCAGAACGTGATGCCCTGCATCATATGAAACAAGTAGCAGAGAAAAATAAGGTTCTAACTTCCCTAATTGGACAAGGTTATCATGGCACAACGACACCAGCACCGATTCTTCGCAACATTCTTGAAAACCCCGCGTGGTACACAGCCTATACTCCATATCAGCCCGAAATTTCACAAGGACGCCTCGAAGCGCTTTTAAACTTCCAAACTATGGTAAGTGATTTGACTGGGCTTGATATAGCGAATGCTTCCCTCTTAGATGAATCAACCGCTGCAGCTGAAGCTATGACTATGGCCATGCGGTCGGCTAAATCTAAATCACAAATATTTTTTGTTGATGAAAACTGTCACCCCCAAAATATTTCTGTTATCCAAACCCGTGCTGAACCCCTTGGCATTCATGTAATTGTGGACAACCCAGACAACCTTGATGCGAGTAAGGTATTCGGAGCTATTTTCCAATATCCAGGAACTTACGGGCATGTTCGAGATTTCACTGCCGAAATCTCAAGTCTGCATGAGCACAAAGCTTTGGGTATAATTGCGGCAGATCCATTAGCCTTAGCACTTTTGAAAAGCCCTGGTGAAATGGGCGCAGACATCGCAATTGGTTCGACGCAACGCTTTGGTGTTCCAATGGGTTACGGTGGTCCACATGCGGCTTACATGGCTACGAAAGAGGCTTTTAAGCGTAGCATGCCTGGACGCATCATAGGCGTGTCGATCGATAGTAGGGGCAATAAGGCACTGCGGCTTGCACTGCAAACCCGCGAGCAGCACATCCGGCGAGAGAAAGCAAATTCTAACGTATGCACAGCACAGGCGCTTTTAGCAGTAATAGCTTCAATGTACGCAGTATATCATGGCCCCGACGGAATTAAAGCAATTGCACAATCTGTCCACCGCAAGACCAGTCGCCTAGCAAAAGGGCTTGAGGCACTCGGGTTTGAGGTACAGCCAGATGTATTTTTTGACACTATCACTGTTAAAGTTGGTAACCTTCAAGGCGTCATTATGAACGCCGCAGTAACTAACGGGATAAATTTACGTAAAGTCAACGATGACCGTGTTGGAATTACTCTAGACGAGCAAACGAGGCCAGAGACCATTGAGGCAGTTTGGAATGCCTTTGGTGGGGATATGAAGGACGACAGTCAAGCAAATCGCGCATACCGTTTGCCTTCAACTCTACTTCGCGAGAGCACATATCTCACTCACCCAATCTTTCATCTTAATCGCGCTGAGGCTGAAATAACCCGCTATATGCGTCGATTAGCGGACCGCGACTTGGCGTTGGACAGGTCTATGATACCGTTGGGCAGTTGCACAATGAAATTGAATGCCACTATTGAAATGATCCCAGTTACTTGGCCCGAGTTCTCAAATCTTCATCCCTTTGTACCAAAAGACCAGGCCATAGGATATCACGAAATGTTTGCTGACTTGAATGTCAAACTTTGTGAAATTACGGGCTACGACGCCATAAGCCAACAGCCAAATTCTGGAGCACAGGGCGAATATGCAGGTCTTTTAACAATTCGAAACTATCATATTGCCCGCGGAGAGGGCCACCGCAACGTTTGCTTAATACCAACATCAGCACATGGAACCAATCCAGCATCAGCGCAAATGGTTGGCTATAAAGTGATAGTAATTCAGTCAGATGAAGATGGAAATATTGACGTTTCAGATTTTAAAGCGAAAGCCGAACTTCATAAAGCAGATCTAGCTGCCTGTATGATCACCTATCCGTCAACTCATGGCGTCTTTGAAGAGACCGTTCAAGAAGTGTGTCGAATTACTCACGACCATGGTGGACAAGTGTACATAGATGGGGCCAATATGAATGCGATGGTAGGGTTGTCGCGACCAGGAGACATCGGCGGTGATGTATCCCACCTAAACCTACATAAAACTTTCTGCATCCCACACGGCGGTGGCGGCCCCGGCATGGGACCAATCGGCGTTAAGGCCCATTTAAGTTCACATTTACCAGGGCACCCAGAGTATGGCAGTAGCGTTGGACCAGTTTCGGCGGCACCTTTTGGTTCACCATCTATTCTCCCAGTTAGTTGGGCATATATTCTTTTGATGGGTGGGGCTGGTCTTACGCAGGCCACCAAGGTTGCAATATTAAATGCAAACTATATTGCAGCGCGATTGGAGGGTGCTTTTAAGATCCTATATACCTCAAAAAATGGTCGCGTCGCTCATGAGTGCATCATTGACACAAGGCCCTTGGCAGATGCGGCTAACATAACTGTCGACGACTGTGCAAAACGTTTGATGGATAGTGGATTTCACGCGCCAACAATGAGTTGGCCAGTGGCAGGAACCTTAATGGTAGAACCTACCGAGTCCGAACCAAAGGCAGAGTTAGATCGTTTCTGTGATGCCATGCTGTCAATCCGTGCTGAAGCCCAAGACGTAATTGATGGTAAAAGTGATAGAGAAAACAATCCCCTGAAAAATGCTCCGCACACCGTGGCCGACCTGATAGGAGATTGGGACAAGCCTTACACTAGGGAACAGGCCTGTTACCCCGCCGGTACTTTGAAAGGTGATAAATATTGGGTGCCTGTAAACCGTGTAGACAATGTCCATGGGGATCGAAACCTTATTTGCACGTGTCCTCCAATCGAGGATTATATTGACGACTAGATGACACCAAGGAAATTAACTTCGAGTTCCAATAATAAACACTAAGGCTCCAGAACTATGGAGTGAGTTGCAACCCCTTTTCACAAATTTGCATAACAATCTGTGGCGTGCACACTCAACATTGTAGTAGTTTGCCATGAGAGATTTTTCTACACAAAAAGCCCAAAAAAATCAAAATTGATGATTTTGAATCAAATTCTTGATGCATTTGGAAAGCTGGGTTAACATTTTGTGACGGCGATGCGCCGACAAGGGAGAAAAAATATGAATTTTAGAAAAATACTATTGGCTACAACTGCTACGGCCATGCTGTCTAGCGTTGCAATGGCTGCTGATGACGGATTAGTTGTGTTCGATTGGTCAGGCTATGAAGATGAAGGCTTTTTCCAAAAATATATAACCCAACATGGAGGTCCACCGACTTTTGCATTCTTCGGAGAGGAAGAAGAGGCCTTTCAGAAATTGCGCGCTGGCTTTAAGGCCGACGTGTCTCACCCCTGTAGCCAGTCCGTATCCAAATGGCATGAAGCTGGTTTGCTTGAGCCACTCGATACCTCACGGATAGATTTATGGGCAGACGTAAACCAAGAGATGGCGGAAGCATTTAAAATTGATGGTAGCTACTATATGCTGCCAATGGATTGGGGCACAACCGCCTTGACCTACCGCACAGATATGGTCGATGAAGCCAAAATGACTTCTCTGGCTGTTTTTTTAGATCCAGCTTATGGTGGGCGTACAGCCCTCCCAGATAATGTTGACGATGTATACGCTCTTGCATATCTGGCAACTGGCCTAACCGATTGGACAAAAGCTACCGACGCAGACTTTCAGGCAGCCAATGTATGGCTAAGAAAAGCACACAAAAATGTGCGTGCCTATTGGGCTGATGGAGCCGAACTTGCCCAACTAATGGGAAGTGGTGAGGTTATGGTGTCTTGGGCATGGAACGAAACGCCAGTTACAATGCAGGGCGAAGGTCTACCAATTGGAGTTAACCGCTCAACTGTGGAGGGATCATCCAGCTGGTTCTGTGGTTATGTGAACTTGGCTAATGGTCCAAATTCAGAAGATAAGATGTATGATTTCTTCAATGCTTGGATGGATCCTGGCTCCACTGACTATATTGTTAACGAGTGGGGCTACGGCCACGGAAACCAGACCGCAATGACTGCAATGGGTGCCGACGCACTTGTGTGGGCTGGTTTAGGCCCTGTGGACGTTCCTGTTTTGGCTCAAACGCCAATGGATCAACAATTGCGTGAAAAAATGATCGCTGAGTTTGAAAAGATTAAAGCAGGTTTCTAAAAAATCGTAACCTATAAAAAAGTTTCAAGAGCACCTATTGGTGCTCTTTTTTTGTTTTAAATCACTTTAGCAAAAGTAACGAAGACGTGCTCCAGCCAACTCGAGCTTTTGCGCCCACTTCTAACACTTCACGACCAGCAGTATTACGCATGGTGACAGTGATTGGATCTTCTTTAGCGGGTAATTTGACATCGTAATATGTCATATCACCATAGTAATAAACTTCAGTGACCTCAGCTTCAATTTCGCGTTCAGAAGTTTGGGAACCCATCAAGATTGTTAACATTTCCGGGCGAACGCCTACAGAATTGCAACCATTCAGACCGCCCGTAGCTTGCGCCAATGGTAAAGTTAGTTTTCCTAATGATTGAACTTCAACTTCCACATTATCGCCAGATGTAGTCAAAACCTTAGCATCTAAGAAGTTCATCATACCAATAAAAGCAGCAACTTTTCGGTTGCTTGGCTTTCCATAGAGTATCTGGGGTGAGGCAACCTGTTCAATTTTGCCGTCAAACATGACGGCTATACGATCAGACATTGTCAATGCTTCTTCCTGATCATGAGTAACCAATACAAAGGTAATGCCAACTGCTCGTTGGAGACGACGTAACTCGGACTGCATCTGTTCCCGTAATTTTTTATCTAATGCTGAAAGAGGCTCATCTAGTAAGAGTACGCGAGGCTTTAGTACAAGAGCGCGGGCCAAGGCCACGCGCTGTCTTTGGCCACCGGACAAGGCGTGAGATGCCCGATCATCGAAGCCTTCTAGTCCGACCATATTAATCGCTTCGGCCACACTAGCCTTTATCTCTGCTTTTGGAAGCTTTCGGGCTTTCAACCCATAAGCAATATTTTCAGCCACACTCATATGTGGAAAAATAGCATAACTTTGAAATACCATATTTGTTGGGCGTTTATTGGCTGGGACCCCATCCATAGAAACACCATCAATATGAAGGCTACCCGACGACAATGTCTCAAACCCTGCAATTGCTCGCAGTAAGGTCGTTTTGCCACATCCAGATGGACCAAGTAGCGAAAAAAACTCACCAGTTTGGATGTCCAAATTAATCTGTGATAGCGCTTGAAATTCGCCGTAAAACTTATCAAGTTTACTGAGCCGGATTATTTTCTGTGTCATAGGAAACCTCCCGTATTTTCAATACCTGTTTTGCGTATTCCACGGCGCCGGAAGAAGTCTGCTATTAAGAGCAAGCCAATCGATACTAGCAATAAAACTGTGCCCAAGGCCATTAAACCTGGTAATTTAGCAGGGAAACGTAGTTGTCCCCAAATGTAGACCGGCAGCGTGGGCTCAGTTCCAGCTAAAAAGAATGCAATAATAAACTCATCCAAAGAAATCGTAAACGCAATCAACAAGCTCGCAATAATACCAGGCATAACTAAAGGAAAAATTACTAACCAGAATGTATTCCAACGCGTTTGCCCTAGATCGAATGAGGCCTCTTCAAGGCTTTTATCAAGGTTCATGAAGGCGGAGGATAAGATAGCAATACAAAAAGGTGTGCAAATCAAGATATGGCCCATAGTTATGCTCCACAGCGATAACTCAAAACCCATTTGGATAATTACAACCAGCAAAGAAACACCGATTATGATCTCTGGGAGCACCATCGGTAGCATTACAAAGCCCATTATTGATCGGCGGCCAAAGAAGGAAAACCGAGTTGAGGCCCGCGCCGCCAGCACAGCTAGTAGCGTTGAGAATATTGCGGTGGTAATAGCAATTAGCAAGCTGTTGCGTGCAGCAACGTGTAGGGTCCCGTTGGTAAGCAATACTGAAAACCACTCAGTGGTGAACCCTGAAAGTGGAAATGAAACAATACTGCTCGTATTAAAGGCAAAAACTGGCAATAAGATTGCCGGCCCATATAAGAATAATAAAAATAAACCTATGAACCACCTAAAAAAACCTATCTTGCCCCGCATCAACTTGGGCCCCTAACATATTTCCTATTCATCCATAGGAAGACTAAAGCAAAAAATGTGACAATCCCCATTGCTGAGATCGCAAGTGCTGCGCCTAGAGGAGCATTATTGGCCTTTTTAAACTGTAACTCAATCATATTAGAAATCATCAGTCCATTTGGTCCCCCAACCAGACGCGGAGTCACATAGTCTCCAATAGTAGGGATGAAGACAATAATAGTTGCCGCTATTACACCGGGCATTGAAAGTGGGAGGGTAACCCGAAAAAATCGGCGGAGCCCACTATCTCCCAAATCCTCTGCAGCTTCTATCAGGGAGCGATCAACACGTTCTAAAGCTACGAAAATTGGGAGAATGGCAAAGGGTATCCAGGCATGCGCGAGAGTAATAACTACCGCATTTTGATTATATAAAATGAAACTCAATGGCTCATCTATAATGCCCAGCCCAGTCAGAGTTCCATTAATAACACCATTATAGCCCAGTATTACCTTCCACAGGAAAATACGCATTAGGTAGCTCGTCCAAAATGGAATTGTAATCAAAAATATCCACATCGCCTTCCGTTTAGGGGCGACGTGAAACGAAATAAAGTAAGCCACTGGGTATGCCACGAGTACGGTGACAGCAGTGACAAAAATTGATATTTTTAGGGACCTAGCCATTAAATATTGGTACATAGGCTCAGTCCAAGCGGTCTGATAGTTGGCGGTAGTGAAAGTTCGATCAAGGGTCAGATAGTCTTGGGTCCAAAAGCTAAGAGCGACCACCATGATTAGTGGTACGGCCAGTAATAGCAACGCAAAGCCTAACGTTGGACTGATCAAAAATAAGCCCTGAGCACTCTCACTCCTACGCCATTTTTGAAAGTCGGCCAATTAAGCTGTCCTTTTCAAAAGTATCTCTTTATTTAGGGTAGCCATCTGTCCACCTAGTGGTGCCGTACTGTGCTCAACGACGGGGATTAAGTTACGCAGATGGTCGTGATAAGTCTTAACTCCGTACTCTAAGTCAGAAAGTATTACGCCATCATATGCGGAGGACCTAGTGGCCTCGCATGACCAAACCATTAACATTTGATCCTCTGCACCAGTATCTCTGTCAATTCGTCCACTGAGGTAACGAGCCACTTTCATTTCACGGCTTTCATCAGGACGACGATAGCACATGCCTCGCTGAAGTGTTTGCGTGGCAGATTGCGGAACATCTTGGTAAAAAATAACACTATCAGGATAAAGTCCTAAAACAAAATTTGGAAACATTCCAAAATAGATCCATTGCCTTTGCTGAGATAAAGGTAAATGCGAGGCTTCTGGCAGGAGATCTCGATACTTCCTCACACTCCACCGATGACCAGGAGCTTCGTTGAAGGTCCCTACCGAGCGAGAGGTTCCGTCCAGAAAAGGTTCATCAAAGTATCCGTTTCCATAAAGCTCATGTAACCCAGGGTGTGCTTGACGCACATGATAACCCTCATTGTCTACATCCCTAACTGACTTCCAGTTTACCGGAAGCAGGTCATGCATCGAATTAGTGGTAGTGGGGACCATATTTGCCAAATCATAGGGGGCAATCTCTTCATCAAAACGCCCAAGAACCTTTGCGACTGAGGGCTGAGGGCCTGGTGAAAAACGAACAAATACAAGCCCGTTCCAAACTTCCATTTCAAGTTTTTTTAAGCCCCATTTTTCTGCATCCATTGGCGGAAATGTATTTTTGTTTGCTATTCCACGTAGAGATCCATCAAGGTTATATGCCCAGCCATGATACGGGCAAATCATAGCTTTGTTACAAACGCCACTCGCGTCAGGAACAACCCGGGAGCCTCGATGGCGGCACAAATTATGAAATGCCCTAACCCGGCCGTCATGCCCCTTAATTACCAAAGCACGTTCGCCCACTAAATCAAAAGTTGTATAAGCGCCATTTTGTGACAATTCGTTTATGTGGCAAACAAATTGCCAATGAGTTTTAAAAATTTCGGTACATTCAAGTTCAAATAGTTCTTGTGAAAAATATGCCCACCCTGGAAGTCCAGACCGGTCCCAATCCTGGGGTGGCGTGATACGTGGATCCATAACATTACCTTACCTTGAATTATAAACCATCGAACATCTTACCGAGCAGAAGATCAACAATAATCTATGGCCAAATGGTGTTTTATATGGCTCACTCTAACTAACACAGATTTCAAATAAAACAAAAGAAAGACGCCAGAATGAAAGATATCAAACCTCAGGATCGTCTAATAGCCAATGTAAGAACGAGTAAATTTACTGCTTGGTTGAACTCAGACGGCAGTGATAGTGGAACTTCTATTCTACAGCTTGGTGGTGGGCCAGGTTTGGGTGTAGGTTTCCATATTTATCGTATGAACCCCGGGAGCAGCAGTGAGGCACATGAACATCGAGGCGATGAAGAGTTTTTTGTGATCGAAGGCAGTTTGCGCGACAACGATGGGACTATTTATGGGAAAGGCGATTTAGTCTTGCTTCGTGATAGCACGCAGCACTTTTCTGTGTCAGACGATGGCTGCCTCTTGGCAGTCTATATTCCTATGGTGGAAACTAATCTCTAGACGTGAGGAACGGAACCGGACGCTTGACCGTAAAAGTCATTCCAACTTACCTGAGTAAATCCCAATATTTCTGGAGGATTAAAGTCCGGACATGCAGTTTCTGCTAAATCTAACAGTCGGGCTTGCGCCTTTTTTCTGCCCATTTTCCCCTTCAAGCCGGCATTCGTTAATTGGATTAGACTTCTAACTAAAGCTCGCGGTGCAGATTCTTGGTCAAGTAGCATCCAAACTGCCTCCCAAACCTCATGCGCTTCCCAATAATATTCTTCACGGAAAAATACCTGACCAATGTGCCAAGCAATACAATTACCCAACTCTTCACCAGAAATTGATAAGTCTGGCTTAAATTGGTCAAATACTCCGTCACTATGGCGAGAATTTTTTCCAGGTATGTAGGCGTGTGATGGCCGCCAATTCAGATCTAACTCATGAAATTGGAACACCCTGCCCCGCCTCAATCTTCCATAAGCTTTCAGAGAAAGCCGCAATTTCTGCAATAGTGGCCTCATTCGCATCTTCTAGGGGTGAATGCCCACAGTCAGTCAACATAACGACATCAACGGGCGAGTAGCTTCGGTTTTCAAGTTCCAAAATTTGTGCCTCCGTACCATATTTATCATCGAGCCCTTGGATCGCCAAAGTTGGGATACGCAAATAATCAATCACCTCCGACACGTTCCAATCTTCAAAATCAGGATCTAACCAAACCTTATTCCAACCATTAAAGGCATTATCTGGATCTTGATGATATTTTGCCAATCTTAGTTTTAAGCCATTCTTATCAAAATTATCTTTGGCTAAGGCAATCTGTGCAAGCCCCTGAGGCTCTGTAAAAAAATGTGGGGCCATCAAAACTAATCCACGCACGCGATGATCAATAATTGAGCCTGCATATATTGCAGCAATTGTTGCACCATCAGAATGCCCTAGTAAAATACACTGTTTCGGTCCTATCGCAGCCAAGATTTTTGGTAGGAAATCTACTGCCTCCCTGCTCATGTAATCTAAAGGGCGAGGCAAATCAGTTGGATCTGAACGCCCATATCCGGCGCGAGAATAAACAAAAACTCCACAACCGGTAGCAGCTGCAATCTGAGCTGGTGCATCTCGCCAAAGCGCCACACAACCCAAGCCTTCGTGTAACATTACAATGGTAGGAGCTGTAGTAGGCGCAGGTCCAAAACAAGCGTATTCAAGAGATTTTCCTGATATGTCTAAAAAGCCTTCTAATCCGTCTGCCCAATTAATCAGTGTCATTTCGAACTCCTTAATTTAAACCGTTGGATTTTTCCTGTCGCAGTTTTGGGCAAGTCATCAACTATTTCAATCCAACGTGGATATTTCCATTTTCCTATTCGTTCTTTCACAAAGTCTCGCAACTCGTTCTCAATATTATTTTTTGATATATTGCTATTAAGAACGACAAAAGCCTTTGGCTTTTCCAGTCCATGGTCATCAACCTGAGCGACAACAGCAGCTTCCAGCACTTTTGGATGTGAGATTAAAGTTTGCTCCACCTCGAAGGGACTTAGCCAGATACCAGAAACTTTAAACATGTCATCGGTACGTCCACAGTAGATGTAAGTACCATCTGCCATAATTTCATATTTGTCCCCAGTCCTAGTCCACTCACCCTCAAAAGTTGCTTGATTTTTAGCACGTTGGTTCCAATATCCATCAGCCGAAGACCCACCTTTAACAAGCATTTCACCGACTTCTCCGGGTTGAATTTGGCTGCCGCCCTCATTAACGCATCGCAACTCATACCCTGGAACTGCTATTCCGGACGTACCATAGTTTACCTCACCCTCACGATTGGATAGAAAGATATGTAACATTTCAGTAGAACCCACGCCATCCAGGATCTCATTTTTAAAGAGATCCTGCCACTTTCGGCCGATATCTGCCGGGAGAGCCTCACCCGCAGAAATACACAATCTGACCCGATGACTTGGCATCTCACGGTTTTGCAGCAATGCCACGATGGCACCATAAAGGGTCGGCACCCCACAAAATAATGTCGGTTGTTCAGCTTGAATGATGTCTAGAACTGTATCCGGCGTCGGACGTCCAGAAAATAGGATAGTCGTTGCACCAACAGACATCGGAAATGTCAGCGCATTTCCCATCCCATACGCAAAAAATATTTTGGCAGCAGAAAAAATTACATCATTTTCCTTTATGCCAAGCACCTGTGCACCATAAGTTTCAGCCGTCGCGAGAAGCGCACTATGGACGTGGCGGACACCTTTGGGTTGCCCCGTTGAACCAGAGGAATAGAGCCAGAAGGCACATTCGTCGTCTAACGCAAAGATAGCTTTTTTTGTTTTGGCAGGTTGGAGAAAATCTACATAAGATATGGCCTTTGGCGGAGTTTTTTCACCAATGACAATTACTTTTCGTAAATCTTTATTTTCAACCAAAGCAGGCTCAACAGTTTCCCACAATTCAAGTGAAACAATCAAACAGACCGCGCGGCTGTCATTTAATGTTGCCTGATAAACAGAAGTCGCCAATAGCGTGTTCAGCGCGACAGGCACGACACCCGCTTTTAATGCACCCCAGAAAATTTCAGGATATTCTAATTGATCCAGTATTAAGCATGCAACGCGCTCTTCCCGACGTAGGCCAGCACTTTCAAATGCTCCCGCTAAAAGGTCACTGCGTTCAGCTAATTCTGCATACGTTTGGCTTCGCCTTTGCCCATCAGCCTCTCTAAATGCAACGTTTGAACCGCGTCCCTCCTCAACGTGACGGTCCACAAACCAAATAGCAGCATTTTTATTATCAAGCATGTTTACCTCCAGCTCAGACGATACCCACATAACATTTTATGCAAAGAAGTTTACACAGGTTCAAATGCAAAGGAAGTCTTAAAATCTGTCAACTTCATTTACCTCCTCACTTTCATATAGCAGTTAAACATTTGTTTTATTTAGTTTTAACTAGAACTTTTCTCATAGCGTAACCACTTTTCAAACTATATTTTAGTATTATAATACATTATTTTAGGACCTCGCTTTACGTAAATAATTTGAGATCCTGCGGCTAACATGGAACCAACAGATTTTATAGGGAGTAGACAATGCCACATCCTCTGATCACACAAGCTGATATTGAAACTTTTCAGAACGAAGGCGTAGTATTAATCAAGAACCTATTTGCGAATTACGTAGAGGACCTGCGAGCGGGTTTGACCTTCAACATGAAAAATCCTGGGCCATATGCCGCCGAAAATCTATCAAAGGGTGAAAGGGGCAGGTTTTTTGATGACTATTGCAACTGGAGCCGAATACCCGAATTCAAAAAAGTTATTTTTGAGGGCCCAGCCGGTGCCGTCGCTGCAGATTTAATGAAATCTGAGAAGGTACAGATCTTTCATGACCATATCTTGGTAAAAGAACCAGGGACATCAAAGCCGACACCTTGGCATCAGGACGCCCCATATTATTTCGTAGAGGGACAACAAACGGTAAGTTTTTGGAGCCCCCTTGATCACGTTAAAGACGCCTCACTGCGTTGTGTTGCGGGGAGCCACAAGTGGGCTAAGCCAGTTTTACCAACCCGCTGGCTTGCGGAAGACAGTTTTTACTCAAACGAGCACGATTATATGCCTGTACCAAACCCAGATGCAGAAAAGATGGAGATCCGAGAATGGGAAATGCAGCCAGGTGATGCGGTGGCTTTTAATTTTGGCATCTTACACGGTGCCCGTGGCAACAAGACAACCAACCGGCGTCGAGCTTTTTCACTCCGTTTGGTAGGTGATGATGCAAAATATATCAAGCGTCCCGGACCCACATCACCACCATTTCCTGGTCATAATATGCTACCCGGTGAAACCTTGCGGGAGGATTGGTTTCCTGAAATCTATCGGCGACAAAATTGATCAAACAGCATCAAAATCCAAAACCACATGATCAGAATTTGGTTTAAATTGGCATGCCAAAACAAAACCCTTATCCATCTCCCATTCTTCCAGGGAGAAATTTTGCGCCATCACGCCGTTTCCGCTTACAAGTTTGCAGCGGCATGTGGCGCACATTCCATTAGCACAAGAGTATGGGAGTTCTAGTCCAGATTGTGTAGCCGCATCTAATAGCATTTGCCCCGACAACATTTTAAAATTTCGTCGGGCACCATCCAAAACCACCTCAACGAGTGCGCCAGCAGTTTCTGACACTACATCTGCCGCACCAGCAATCGGCAGTGGACTTGAAGGTGTAAAAAGCTCAAACTTAATACGGTCAGGTGAGACACCTAGTGCCAGCAACGCATCAGTCGTAACTTCAATCATTGGCTGTGGCCCACAAATATAGATCGCATCATAGTTTAATGGCGCAATCAAACCACGCGTAGTCATGGTGTTCAGTTTCTCAGCATCCATTCGGCCATTAAAAAGCGACACATCTTGGGCTTCCTCATCCATCAAGTGGGTCATCAAAAATCGAGTAATGTATCTATCTTTGAGGTCATCAAGGTCCTGTCTAAACATCACACTTTCGGTATTTCTGTTGGCATAGCAAAGTGTAATTGTACTATTCTGTTCGCCCTCTAAGACAGATTGGGCGATAGATTTAATTGGCGTTACACCGGAGCCAGCAGCCAAAAGTAAATAATTATGTTGCCCCCCAATAGGCGCAGTAAAACGACCCTGAGGCGACATAACCTGCAAAATATCACCACATTGTAAGTCATTAACAAATCCAGAAAAAGTCCCCCCCGCGATACGTTTTACCCCCACCGACAAAGTTTCAGACCCAACAGGCGAACAAATGGAGTAAGACCGGCGCACATCTTCGCCCTTTATCTTAGAGCGCAGAGTTAAATATTGCCCTGGCAAAAAGTCAAAAATAGGTTTCAGCTTTTTTGGAATTTCAAAGCTAATTTCAATTGAGTCAGATGTAACTTGGCGTATGGTACTAATATTCAAATCATAAAATTTAGGTTTAGCCATGGAGCTCTCCTAAATACACTTGAAATAATCAAACGGTTCAAGGCATGAATTGCACCGATAATGCGCCTTACAGGCCGTAGAACCAAACTCAGATAACTTTGACGTATCTTTAGCCGAGCAACGCGGACAAGAAACCTGAACGTCTCCAAACAACGCACGCTTTGAAGAAGAACCAGCAACCGGTGGTGCAATACCATAAGCTCTAAGTTTCTCACGTCCCAAATCCGTAATCCAATCTGTAGTCCACGCCGGAGTGAGTGAGCGCTCAATAACTGGATCAAAGCCAGCATCCCTGAGCGCGGCTTCAATCGCCAATTCAATAGCCAGGACCGCAGGACAACCAGAATAAGTTGGTGTCACCCTCGCTACGGCACGTCCATATTCATCCATCTCAACGCTGCGCAGTATCCCTAAATCAGCAACTGTAACTGCAGGAACCTCCGGATCGAGAACCGCAGAGGCTGCCGACCAGGCTCTAATGGCCTGTGAGTTTACCACGCCATATCTGGGAAGCTACGCTGCATATATTGCAATTGCGCTAAAAGATGGCCCATTGCTTCAGTGTGCCTTCCCTCCCTGCCACCTTTATGGGCGTGCGTTAGATCAGGGATATTAAGATTAGCAGCTTGGAAAACTTCCATAACGTCTATGAGCCACGGTTCTTGGAGCAAACTTCTGTCAGGCAACACTCCGCTTTGACTTATTTCAAGGCTACCATAAGAATTATTGAACAACTCTCCCAAATACGGTTCCAAAATTTCACAAGAGGCCTGCATTCGTCGGGCACTTTCGTCCGTCCCATCACCCAAACGAATTACCCACTCCCCGCAATGGCGCCTATGGTATTTAGCTTCTTTAATAGCTTTTCCAGCCACTGCAGCCACGGTAGCATCACTTGAGTTTTGGGCCTGCTCCCAAAATAATAACATAAAACTTGAAAAATAAAATTGTCTAAGAATTGTTTGAGCAAAATCACCATTAGGTAGCTCACAGATCAGCAGGTTTTGGTATTCACGTTCAATCCGGCAGAATGCAAGAGCATCCTCATCACGTCCCACCCCCTCTATTTCACCAGCGTAAGTATACAGGCTGCGGGCTTGGCCAATTAGATCCAACGCAATGTTGGGTAGTGCCAAATCTTCCTCCAACATAGGTGCGTGGCCACACCATTCAGACAACCGATGACCCAATACTAGATGATCATCGGCTAGCTGTAACAAGGCGGAAAATAGACCTTTTTGCACTACATATGTCCCACATCATCTGGGATATTATAGAAGTTAGGATGGCGATAAACCTTATCATCTGATGGATCAAACATCTCTTCGCGGTCTTGGGGATCCGAAGCAGAAATCTGCACCGATGGTATCACCCAAACTGACAGGCCTTCGCCCCGTCGGGTATACACATCCCGAGCCGCTTGTAATGCCATTTTAGAGTCTGTCGCATGCAGCGAGCCACAATGTCGATGCGCAAGCCCATTTCGGGGGCGGATAAAAACCTCCCAAAGTGGTATCTCTTCTTCATCCACCATTGGATCTCTCACTCTGCAGCAATAGGCGTTATGTTTAGCTGCGATACTTTCTTGGCGTGAGCCATCGCAGCATCACGTACCCAAGCACCCTCGTCCCAGGCCTTTTTTCGAGCAGCTACACGCTCTTTATTCAGGGGGCCATGACCTTTAACTACATTCCAAAATTCGTCCCAATCTATCTCACCGTAGTCATATCGCTCCTGCGTTTCATTCCACTTCAAAGCCTCATCCGGCAAACTCAATCCCAAACGCAGCGCCTGAGGCACCGTAGCATCAACAAATTTTTGCCGCAGTTCGTCATTTGTAAAACGTTTTATTTTCCAAAGGGTCGATTGATCCGAATTTGGGCTTTCCCCATCCGGCGGCCCAAACATCATTAGCGATGGCCACCACCATCTGTTCAACGCATCCTGCGCCATATCCTTTTGCGCCTCAGAGCCCTCTGCCAACGTCAAAATAATCTCATAGCCTTGTCTTTGGTGGAAACTTTCTTCCTTGCACACTCGGATCATCGCCCGAGCATATGGACCATAAGAGCATCGGCAAAGTGGAACCTGATTCATGATTGCGGCACCATCGACCAGCCAACCAATTGCGCCAATATCAGCCCAGGTTTGGGTTGGGTAGTTAAAGATTGAGGAGTATTTTGCTCGTCCAGAGATTAGCTCTTCAGTCATCTCTTTACGGCTGACTCCAAGGGTTTCCGCTGCTGAATATAGGTAGAGACCGTGGCCACCTTCATCCTGAACCTTAGCCAATAAAGCAGCTTTGCGGCGCAGGGTTGGAGCACGTGTGATCCAATTACCTTCGGGCAGCATGCCTACAATTTCCGAATGGGCGTGCTGGCCAATCTGCCGGATCAAGGTTTTGCGATAAGCAGCCGGCATCTGGTCATTCGGCTCAATTTTTTCGTCTGCATCAATGCGTGCCTGAAATGCGGCTAAAAACTCAGGTGTTTCTTTATTTTCCGAGCCAGCCCCAATCAATCCCTGTGAATACATTTTAAACCTCCAACCCAACTATGTTATGATATGTTACGAAAATATAAAAATCAATATTTTTTTGTAATACTATTGAAAGCGTGCCTCTGCAGCTTGCTTTGTACCACTTAAATTTAACAGCTGTGGATATATGGCCGCGATATCTCGGTGGACCTGCGAAAAGGGCCAATCCGCAATCGGCGCCTCTATATAGGGATACCGCAACACCAGCCTACGCCAAAAATGGATTAGCAGAACCCGTGCAAAAACTGCCTGATTTGGCTTCAATTCAAAGCCAGTAAGGGTTCGACAGCCCGCACTGATCATGCGACATGTCTCAGAGTTAAGCACTGGTAAAATAGTACCGCGCGCCCAAATAGGCATATCACGTGGCCGGGCATCAAAAATCATTAAGTCGCTTGCTTTACTATGAGAAATCTGAGCCCAAACATCAGTTGGCCAGACATAACAGCGACCACCCAACACCAGAGGCGGATTAGCTTCAAATTGTTGTTGAACTGCATTCACAGACACCCCATCTGCTGCAAAGGCAAACGTCCAATCATCAATTTTTTGAGGCGCCGCATAGATGACTGATTCAGCCACTTGATACTCAACCAAACCCTGAACGGAAAACTGGTAATAAGCCGTTCGGCCCACCCGTTTTCCTACGACAAGGCCATCTTTTGAAAGCCGCGACATGGCAGTACGCACCGCCTGTGGTTCAATATCGAGGGCCGTGCAAATCTCCAGCAACGCAGCCATCGAGATTTCTCCACCATTCGGCTGGGCAATCTCACCCATTATTGTAACAATCACCGACCACACCCGCAATCTACCCTCCGCGTGCAGATGTTGTACAAGATCACGTATTTCAGTAGGGGCCGTCCTCATACCCCTTTGGTTTCACCATATGAATTCATGGTCAACAATTCATATTCCGCCACTTGCTCCGAATCTTGGTTTCGAAGAACGACATACCAGCGAACTTCTCCGTACGCTTCAGTGCGCCGAGTTTTGCGCTTCACTGTAAGTTGCGCACTTATAGTATCGCCCGCCACAACAGGCTTTTGAAACGATAGAGCGTTTAGACCAGTATTGGCCAAAACTGGACCAGGGTTGGGCTCTACAAACAAACCAGCCGCGAAGCTTAACAACAGATACCCATGAGCCACACGATCCGGAAAGAACGGATTGGCTTTGGCAGCGTCAGCATCCATATGCGCGTAAAAGCGATCGCCAGTAAACTCGGCAAAATGTTCAATATCCTCCAGTAACACCTCCCGCCCAGCTGTGTGGATGGTCTCACCAATTTGCAATCTGTCAAAATCTATAGTGAAAGGGTGGGCTTGTGCCGCAATCTCAGTAGAGCCCTTTACCCAAGCTCCAACAATAGAAGTAAGCATATCAGGGCTGCCTTGAATTGCAGTGCGTTGCATATAATGCTTAACGCCGCGTAAGCCACCCAATTCTTCTGACCCGCCAGCTCTACCTGGTCCACCATGCACCATATGAGGCAGAGGCGAGCCATGGCCCGTACTTTCTGCAGCCGCTACCCGGTCATTAAAATACAAACGTCCGTGAAAAGCAGCAGCACCTAATACCACCTGCCGCGCCACGTTCGGATCATGAGTGAAGACTGAGGCTACCAAAGATCCACCACCACGATTAAGCAAGGCTACAGCGTGATCGATGTCACGGTACGGCATCAAGGTCGCTACAGGGCCAAAAGCCTCCACCTGATGTGCCACCACCGCGGCGTCTGGATCAGGGCAACAAAACAGCATTGGAGCTAAGAAGGCACCAAGCTCAGCATCCGCACCCTCTACCACACAGGCCTCTTCACTACCAAAAACCAGATCACACTCTGCCGCTAAAACCCGTGCCTGCACCCGCACATCTGCACGTTGATCTAAGGAGACAAGAGCGCCCATTTGCGTATCGACAAGGGCAGGATGGCCTATCTTCGTGGCAGCCAAACGTGAACTCAAAGCGGCTTGAACCGCCTCAAGATTTGTCTCTGGCACCATGATGCGGCGGATCGCAGTACATTTTTGCCCAGCTTTTGTGGTCATTTCTCGATGTACTTCAGTTATAAACAGTTCAAACTCAACACTATCAGGGCTCACATCGGGACCCAGGATTGAGCCATTTAGACTGTCCTGTTCCGCAGTAAAGCGCACGCCATTTTTCAAAATATTAGGCGTACTGCGCAGTGCCAATGCAGTGGAGGCACTACCCGTGAAGCTTACCAAATCTTGGCAATCCAATATTTCAAGAAGGTCCCCAGTACTTCCCATTATCAACTGGATGGCTCCACGAGGCAAAAGCCCGCTATCAAGCATCAAACGCACTACAGCTTGCGCTAAATATCCACTGCTAGTGGCCGGCTTTATCAAGCTTGGCACACCGGCTAGCAAACTAGCTGCAAGTTTTTCTAGCATACCCCAAACAGGAAAATTAAACGCATTGATTTGTACTGCCACTCCCTGCAAAGGCGTGTAGACATGCTGGCCCAAAAAACTGTTGTCTTGGCTAAGCACTTCGAGATCGCCATCTGGTAAAATAATTCCCTCTGGCATTTCTCGTCGGCCCTTCGAGGCATAGACCAGGAGTGTAGAAATCCCTCCATCTATGTCGATCTTGCTGTCAGCTAAAGTTGCCCCTGTTTCAAACGACATCGTATATAGAGCCTTACGGTGTTGCTTGAGGTAAAGGGCCAAGGACTTAAGCATCCGGGCACGATCATGAAAGTTCAAAGCACGCAGTCCAGGGCCGCCATAAGTTTTCGCGTAGGCGCGCATACCAGCAACGTCCAAAGCTCCCCCAACCGATCCAAGTGTTTGACCCGTGATCGCTGAGCATACCGCGCGGTTAGGCTGGGTTGAACCTAGCCAATCACCCATGACGAAGCTAGAAAAATTTTGCTGACCCAACATAAAACTTAACTCCCAAAAAATTGGATTATTAATTGACCAGTCGGTCGGTTTATGCAAGTTATTTGTATAATCAAGTAAGGAGACCGTCTTGTCCAACACCATTTTTACCACTGATCATGACAGTTGGATGGAGATCACACTCAACCGGCCTGAACAATTAAATGCATTCAATGACGAGATGCATTTAGCGATCCAGGAGTCCCTTGATCAGGCAGCCGACCCAAAAATCCGCGCAGTTGTTTTAACCGGGGCAGGACGCGGATTTTGTGCAGGCCAAGATTTAAATGGCCGCGATCCACGTAAGATGGATGGACCTCCTGATTTGGGTGAAACCCTGAACACACTCTATAATCCTTTGGTCCAAAAGCTACGCAACCTTGCCAAACCAGTAATTTGCGCGGTCAATGGTATCGCAGCGGGTGCGGGAGCAAATATTGTTTTTAGCTGTGATATTATTTTAGCCTCAGATAATGCAAAATTTATACAGAGCTTCGCTAAGGTAGGTTTGATACCAGATGCCGGTGGAACCTACCACCTAACCCAAATTTTGGGACCTCTACGCGCTAAGGCCTGGGCAATGACCGCCACGCCCATCTCAGCAGCGACTGCAAAAGACTGGGGCTTAGTCTGGGAATGTTTTCCCGCAGAAAACCTGATGCCCGCAGCGCGAGCCATGGCCAAAGAATTAGCGCAAGGAGCAACCATTGGGTTGGCACAAACCAAAGCCGTAATCCATCAAGTTGGTCTGGAGGACCTAGAGACGCACATGGCGCTTGAGGCAGAAATACAACGTGCTTGCGGACAATCTGCAGACTACCGCGAGGGCGTGACAGCTTTTCTCGACAAACGACCTGCGAAATACATGGGAAAATAAGATGCCAATGACACAACAAGAAACCGCAGAAAAGTCGTCAGCCGCTCTGGATGCCAATGATGCCGCCAGCCGTGCTCTGGGTATAGTACTGACGGCTGTTGCCCCCGGGCAGGCAACTGTAACCATGCCAGTTACAGCCGATAAGCTCAACGGTCATGGGATTTGTCACGGGGGCCTGATATTCACCCTAGCAGACACAGCTTTTGCGCATGCGTGCAACAGCTACAACCAGAGCGTAGTTGCACAAAGCTGTAGCATTAATTTTCTAGCATCCGGCAAGGCTGGAGATCAATTAACAGCGCAGGCTCGTGAAATTCACCGTGCCGGGCGAAGCGGCATATATGACATTGAAGTTTTGAATGCATCAGGTGATGTCATCGCCCAATTTCGTGGACAATCTCGCACTATTAAAGGCCAAAATTTTGAGGATTTACAAACATGACCGAAGCTTATCTTTGTGAAGGACGAAGGAGCCCCATTGGCAGATTTGGCGGAGCACTAGCCCAAACCAGACCTGATGATCTCCTGGCGCATGTAATAAAATCTACCTTGGCAGATGCTCCCAGCCTTGACCCTGCAGCCATCGATGATGTGATTATGGGTTGCGCCAATCAAGCTGGGGAGGACAACCGCAACGTGGCTCGCATGGCGGCTCTTCTGGCTGGATTGCCAGATAGCGTGGCAGGGGTCACCATTAATCGCCTTTGTGGATCTGGCTTAGATGCGGTAGCCATGGCGGCGCGTGCCATAAAATTAAATGAAGCAGATGTAATTTTGGCAGGTGGCGTGGAAAGCATGACACGGGCGCCATTCGTGATGCCGAAGGCGGATAGTGCATACTCTCGTAAATCAGAAATCTTTGATACTACGATGGGCTGGCGGTTCGTGAACGAAGATATGCAAGCTCGCTTTGGGATTGATAGTATGCCAGAGACAGCAGAGAATATCGCCAAAGATTTTAGTATCAGTAGGGCTGATCAAGACGCATATGCCTACCGAAGCCAATTGCGCGCCGCGGCGGCCATTAGATCAGGGCGATTTGCCCGTGAAATCACCCCCATCAGTTTACCGCAGCGCAAAAGTGATCCAGTTGTATTTGATACCGACGAACATCCCCGTGCAACTCCTCTGGATAAGCTGGCTAACCTTGCCACACCTTTCCGTAAAAATGGTTCAGTTACGGCTGGAAATTCCTCTGGCGTCAATGACGGTGCGGCGGCCGTGATTATAGCATCGGAGGCAGCTTTATCCAAATATGAGCTTAAGCCGTTGGCTCGGATTGCCGGTACAGCGGTGGTGGGAGTTGAGCCACGCATCATGGGAATCGGCCCCGCTCCCGCAACACAAAAGCTGTTGACGAGATTAGGATTGCAGATTTCAGATATAGGCGTAATTGAACTAAATGAAGCCTTCGCCGCTCAGGCTTTGGCGGTTATGCGTCAGCTTGGCCTCGCCGATGACGCAGAGCACGTGAACCCAAATGGCGGTGCAATAGCGCTGGGTCACCCGCTTGGCATGTCTGGCGCACGCTTAGCTTTAACTGCAGCCCATGAAATCAAAGCACATGGGCACAAGCTTGCCCTTTGTACAATGTGCATCGGTGTTGGTCAGGGCATCGCGATGATGCTTGAGCAAGTTTGAGGTTGATATGGAAAATCTATCTCCAAAGCTCGGTGACCTTGAAGCTATTGAAAATGCTAGTCGTGATGAGATTGAAGCCCTACAATTGCAACGGATGCGATGGTCCTTAAACCACGCATATAAAAATGTGGCGCACTACAAAGCTAGCTTTGACTCCGCAGGAATGCATCCAGATGATTTAAAATCCCTCGCAGATCTTTCACGCTTCCCCTTCACTAAAAAGTCAGATCTTCGGGAAAATTACCCTTTTGGGATGTTTGCGGTGCCGCGTTCACAGATCAACAGAATTCACGCATCCTCAGGTACAACTGGTCAACCTACAGTGGTAGGTTACACTCAGGCTGATCTAGCGATGTGGGATATTGTAATGGCACGCTCTTTGCGAGCTGCCGGCTTGAGACGTGGCGATTTACTACACAATGCATATGGTTACGGATTGTTTACCGGTGGGTTAGGCGTGCATGGTGGCGCAGAAAAAATGGGCCTCACAGTTGTGCCAATTTCTGGTGGCATGACAGAACGCCAAGTACGTTTGATAGAAGATTTTCAAGCTACTGGAATTACCGTAACCCCGTCATATATGTTGTCAATTCTTGATGAATACAAAAAGCAGGGTTTAGATCCCAGGCGGTCACCACTGAAAGTTGGTATTTTTGGCGCTGAGCCTTGGACCAATTCGATGCGCATTGAAGTAGAGCAATCTTTTGATATGCACGCGGTGGATATCTACGGACTGTCCGAAGTTCTTGGTCCCGGGGTCTCATGTGAATGTGTGGAAAGCAAAGATGGTTTGCACATTTGGGAGGATCATTTTTTTCCCGAGATCATTGATCCACAGACTGGCGAAGTTCTACCAGATGGAGAGTTGGGGGAATTAGTTTTCACCTCCCTAAGTAAAGAAGCATTCCCTATCGTCCGATACCGCACACGAGATTTAACCCGATTGCTACCTGGAACCGCTCGCACCATGCGGCGGATGCAAAAAGTAACGGGACGCAGTGATGACATGATCATTTTACGTGGCGTTAATATTTTTCCAACTCAAGTCGAGGAACAACTTCTTCAGGTCACAGAACTTGCTGCACATTTTCAAATTGAGTTGATCAAAAAGGGCCCAATGGATCATATGATTGTACATGTGGAAGGCTCTCAGAATGCCTCTGATGAATTAGCTAAATTAATTAAGGCAAATATCGGGGTCACGGCAGAAGTTAAAGCCGGTAAAAAAAATACGGTCCCACGGTCACAAGGCAAAGCTGTAAGAGTAATTGATAACAGGCAGAATGGCTAAGATATGGCCCGTACAATAGCAAAAGACTATGACGCAAAACGCACTTCCATCTTGAAAAAGTCAGCCCAATATTTTGCTGATCAAGGATATGATCGGGCATCCGTCAGTCAAGTTGCGGGCGCCTGTGGAATATCTAAATCATTGATATATCATTACTATGAAAGCAAAGAACAACTTTTATTCGACATCTTACAAAGTCATTTGAACGCAATACACGAGTGCGTGGCCGCTATTTCAAATCACGACAAGGATCCAAAAATCCACCTTCGCCACCTCGTAGCTGAGTTGCTCACCGCGTATCGTGGCGCGGATGCCGAACATCGGTTGCAATTACAGAGCACAACGGCCTTATCTCTAGAACAACAACACGAACTTGCGGAGACGCAACGCGCCATCGTTAAAGTTTTTGCTGACACGATTGAGAGCATTGCTCCAGATTACTTACAAGATATGCCGCAACACCAACGCCCAATAACTATGTCGTTGTTCGGAATGTTGAACTGGTTTTACCTCTGGTACCAACCCGGTCGTAGTATGAACCGTATTGAGTATGCTAACTTAGCAACAGATATTTTACTGGGGGGGCTAGATCGTTTGAAGGATGCAGGCGACCAAATTCATATGAGGAATACACAATTAAAGTTAAAAACAAAAATCCCACTATAATTATAAACATAATCAGCTTAATTAATTTCTAAACTAAAAGTTCGCCCATACGCCGCATCGCCAAGACGTAGCCTTGCACGCCAAACCCGGCAATAACACCATCAGCACGCAGAGAGACATAGGAGTAATGTCTGAAGCTTTCACGTTTGTGAATATTTGAAATGTGCACCTCCAATACTGGTCCCTCAAAAGTGTGCAGTGCATCCAACAGTGCCACGGATGTGTGGGTTAGTGCGCCCGGGTTAATAATGATCCCAGCTGATGTTTGGCGCGCTGCTTGAACCATATCGATCAATGCACCTTCATGGTTTGTTTGCATCATCTCTGACTTTAGACCCAAAGAAATAGCAATTTCTTCACAAGATTTTGACACGCTATCTAAGCTTTCATCGCCATAAATTTCCTGTTGACGCTGACCCAGGAGGTTTAAATTTGGACCGTTCAAAATTGTAATGAGTTGCGCCATAGTCTCGATCTCCATCCTGTTTACCTGGGGCAATGCCACATTTTGTTATTAATTGCGACTATTTCTTGCAACTATCAAAAATTAATTCACCATCTTACACATTACCGTATAAGCGAATTGGATGTCTGCCTCAGTCACATCAAACTGACCAATTTGGAACCTAATCGCGATTTTTCCATCCACTTTGGTTTGTGTGATGTAGATCTGGCCATCATCATTTATACGGTTCACAAAGTCGATTTGCGCGGCATCATCAAACCCGGTGAGCCTAAATGTAAACAACGATAGAATTGGCGCTGTCACTATCTCAAATTGAGGGTTGTCTTCTAGTCTTTTAGCTAAATCCTCAGCCCAAGAAACGTGATTACGCAATCTGAGCCGAAGCGCTTCCAGCCCATAAGACCGCAGCAGAAACCAAAGTTTAAGAGCCCGAAATCTTCTCCCCAGAGGCACAGACCATTCGGAGTAATTGATTAGCCCGTCACGACCATGAGTTTTAAGATACTCAGGCTGAATAGCCAGAGTTTTAACTAAACTCGTAGGATCTGCTAAGAAATGTGCCGAACAGTCAAATTGAGCGCCCAGCCATTTATGTGGATTAAATACAACCGAATCCGCTGCCTCAACACCACTCCAGAGTTCACGAAACTCTGGGCAAATCATACCCGCCCCAGCCCAGGCAGCATCTACGTGGCTGTAAAGATCAAATTCTTTAGAAATTTTTAAAACTTCTGAAAGATCATCACATGCTCCCGTTCCGGTCCCACCAGTACAGGCAATAATACCCGCAGGACAATAGCCCGCTGCAATATCACTTTGAATAGCTTCTTTTAGCAGTTGAGGATTCATACTGCGAAGCTTTCCTGAAATAGGAATGCGTACTAAGTTGTCTTGTCCGATACCCGCAACCCAAATGGCTCGATCTACCGAAGTGTGAACCTCCTCTGAGCAATAAATCCGTAACCGCGCTGCGCCCGACAGGCCGGATTGATTACCACTCCAATTTAGTGCCCGCTCCCGCATAGTCAGGACTGCCACCAATGTAGCTGAGGAGGCAGAGTCTTGGATTACACCAGAAAAATTGTTTGGTAGACCAATCGCCTGGCGAAGCCAGTCAAGCATGACAGTTTCCATTTCCGTCGCTGCTGGTGATGTTTGCCAAAGCATACATTGCGCAGCAATGGTCGACACTAACATCTCGGCCAACATTGATGGCGGTGCCGCATTAGCAGGAAAATAGGCAAAAAACCGTGGGTGTTGCCAGTGAGTGATCCCGGGCATAACGACCCGTTCAAAGTCTTCCATAATCTCAGACATGGCATGTGGTCCTTCGGGCGCGCTCGGGGCAATCAAAGCCGCCACGTCCCCCGGTTCCGTTTGCGCCCTAACCGGCCTCTCGCGGAGCGTAGTATGGTAATCCGCGGCCCACTGTGAAATCTTTGCTCCCCATTCTGAAAACTCATCCCACTGCATTAAAATCTCCTACAAAGTCTTTAGCTACCTTGTTTAGCGATCCATCATCGGGGGTCAATGCAGAGTTATCGTCATATTTTCTTCTTTATAATTTCCGAAATATATGAACTTTTGGTAACTTCATCGGGCTTTTATGCGACAATCAGGGATAGGGAGGATAACTTTAACTGTTTGATTTACTAAAGACCTTAAAACGATTTGTAGCACAGAATTGTCAACACTATGAAACTTTGGCATATTTAAGAAAATTATGGAGCATGTCATGAGTGCGATAGATGACTTAAAGAAAAATACTTCCGTGCCGTTTGAACAGGCCCGCGCCATGTCCCCCTCTGTTTATACTGATCCCAGTTTTCTAAATGCTGAACTATCACAAATTTTTGCGCGTGATTGGTTTTGTGTCGGTAGAATTGACGCCCTAAACAAACCCGGCGACTACCTAACACTCGACTTGGCTGATCAACCCATATTAGTATTACGCGATACGCTTGGTACATTGCGTGCAATGTCGAATGTGTGCAGACATAGAATGTCTACACTATTAGAAGGACGCGGCAATGTCCGCTCCATTGTATGTCCCTATCACGCTTGGACCTATAATTTGGATGGTACTCTGCGGGGGGCTCCCGCAATGAACCAAAATACTGCCTTTTGCAAAGGCGATGTAGCACTGCCCAGCGTGGCTTGCCAAGAATGGCTGGGCTGGGTGTTTGTTTCGTTAAACCCAGAAGCTAAGCCAGTGACAGATGAACTTAAAGAAGTATACGATTTGGTCGAAGATTTTGGTATGGAGAACTACACCGAAACCTTTTTTGAGACACATGTGTGGAATACAAATTGGAAAATTTTAGCTGAGAATTTTATGGAAAGTTACCATCTGCCCGTTTGCCATGCAGGAACAATTGGTGGCCTTTCCAAGCTAGACGAAATGATTTGTCCACCTGGTCTTCCGTCTTTCAACTACCATACAATCCTCAAAGACGACACACTAGAGATTGCCTTAGCACACCCCCAAAATACCAAGCTAAAGGGAGAGCGTAGACGCATGACCTATCTCTTGGCGATTTACCCAAGTCTTTTAATTACTCTTACTCCTGGTTACTTTTGGTATCTCAGCCTGCACCCCAAAGGCGTTGGGCAAGTACAAATCGCTTTTGGAGGCGGAATGAGCCCAGACTATGTGAACGATCCAGACGCCCAGGCACATTTTGCAAAACTCAAAAGTCTACTCGACGAAGTGAACATTGAGGATAGAGGGTGCACAGAAAAAGTTTACCGTGGTCTTTGTTCCGCAATGGCAAAACCCGGTCATTTGTCCCATCTCGAGCGCCCAAATTACGATTTTGCCCAATATTTGAATAGTAGGGTACAAAACAGTTTGGCTTAAAGTCCAATTATGAGACGCTGTATTAAATTGTCTAGCATGGCATCACATGCAGAAAGTTGGGTTTCGGTTATGAACTCATCCGGTTTGTGACCTTGCGCCATGTCACCAGGCCCACAAACCACAGTCGGCACTCCCAGACGCTGATCAAACAAACCACCTTCAGTACCATAGGCGACCTTAATTGTACTGTTGGCTCCCGTCAGAGATTTAACAAACCCAACCACAGGCTCATTGCTCGCAGTATCAAGACCAGGATAGGTATTAAAAACCTCAATCTCAATGTTGGCTTCTGAAGCTATATTTTGTGCTTCAAGCGCTATAGATTTGGCAGCTTGAGTCAAATTATTAAGAATTTCAGCGGCATCATCCTGTGCCAAATTTCTGATCTCAAAATCCAGCTCACACAAGTGTGGTACTATGTTCAGCGCACCTCCACCTTTAATTCGACCCACATGCAAGGTTGTATATGGCACATCATAATCATGATCTTGCGTTGCCCCCAATCGCAAAGTTTCTTGCACTTTTCGCAATTTTGTAATGAAGTCGTTAGCCAAATACAGTGCATTTACTGCAAACGGGGCTAACGCAGAGTGACCTGCACAGCCAATGCATTTTGCTCGAGCCGCTATTTTACCCTTATGGCCCGTTGCAACCAACAACCCAGTAGGCTCACCAACTATGCACATCTGAGGGCGGATAGGGGCATTGTTCAGCATATCAATCATAGAACGGACGCCAATGCATCCCACTTCTTCATCGTATGATAACGCTAAATGCAGTGGAGTTTTTAGATTTTGAACAGAAGCTTCTCTGGCAGCAGTCATCATAGACGCTATGAAACCTTTCATATCAGTAGTTCCACGTCCGAAAACCTTGCCATCTCTTCTGGTCATAGAAAAAGCTGGCACGGTCCAGTCCTGCCCCGTTACTGGTACTACATCTGTATGGCCTGACAGCATCACCCCACCAATGTCTTTTGGACCAAGGGTAGCAAATAAGTTGGCTTTGCTTCCATCCTCATTGGGAATTATTTTCACTATCGCGCCCATAGCTAACAACTCGGACTGTACCCAAGTTATAAGTTCAGAATTGGAGTGCGCACTAGTTGTATCAAACGACAAAAGCTTTTCGAGGTAATCTAACGTGGACATTGAGGGCCCTTCCCTGCTGATCTGCGATAGGTGGTATCAAAATTCACACTAAAAATGTGAGATTAGTCAATTAGAATCTGTTTTTTGCATGACCATATAAATTAACGCAATAAAAGACGGCAATCCTTAGTTAAAGGGTTTTTGCATCGTAATCTCTGTCACCCGATCATAGCCGCTGTGACAGTCATCAGAAATTTTAACAAAGCCCATCCTTGCAAAAGCTCTTTGATTTTCTAAAAGCTCAATCCGAACTTGTAGCTCCAGATAATTCACTCCAAGCTTTACAGCCAGGGGTTCACATGCCTCGACCAAAGCCCGCGCAACACCCTGACCACGCACGCTAGGGTCTACAGAAATTTTACCAAGGTAGAGTGACTGTGGCCGTGGGGTGGCGACCACGCAGGCCATGACCGGTTTTCCAATTACTACAACCCAACCTAGCTGCGCCATTCTATTTAATTTTTGCAGTGAAAGGCTTTCAACTGAACTGGGCGGATCAATCCTCCCAGCCATAAATGCAAAAGAAGATTTGATCAGGCCTAATGTCTCAACTAAAGCTGCATCATTAGATTTAAGAATCCGAACAGAGTTTTTGTCCAAAAACAGATCTCTTTTTTGCACCCTTAGCCTCACTTTTAAACTTGATTTGGCGGAGCCTTACGATCAAAAAAGGCTATCAAATTACTAACAGCCATTAAGCCCATATCAACACGAACCTCATGTGCGGCAGTTCCAAGGTGCGGCAAAAGCGTGACATTCTGCATATCTTTCAAAGCCTCTGGAACCTTTGGTTCATTTTCATAAACATCTAGTCCTGCTCCAGCAATTTGACCAAGTGAGAGGGCTTTAATCAAAGCCCCTTCGTCGATTATATCACCACGCGCAATGTTTACTAAAATGGCGTGGGAACGCAGGGCGCTAAGTGCCTCTGAGTTAATAATATGATAAGTTTCTGCGCCGCCAGGAAGTGCTATTACGACTATATCACATGCTTCCATCACAGCTTTTATTGTCTTTAATTGTTCGTACCCCTCAAGCGATTTGGCCGAACGATTATAAAACACAACCCGCATCCCAAATCCTGATCGACACCTCTTTGCAATAGCTTGTCCGATACGCCCCATACCAATAATGCCTAAAGTTTTTCCAGTCATGTGCATACCTAAGAGCTGGGTTGGATGCCATCCACTCCAATTGTTCGCACGTAAAAGTCGTTCACCCTCACCTGCTCTACGGCATGTCATCAACATTAGAGTTAACGCAATATCGGCAGTGGCATCAGTTACAGCACCTGGCGTATTAGTTACCACAATCCCAGCTAGTTTTGCCGCATCGACGTTGATGTGATTATAACCCACACCAAAATTAGCCAAAATTTTACACCTAGGATGAGGTAAATCGTCAAACACTCTCTGCGAAAAATTATCCCCAAGGGTTGGAACTATTGCATCGTAATCAAGCAGTGCCGAACGGGCTTCTGCCGCATCCATTGGAAGTTTTCTATCCCGAATGGAGACATCAAATCGTTCTTGAGATGCTTGTAAAACCTCTGGCGGTAATTTGCTACTGATCAAAACTCGCATCAGAAAAGTCGTCCACCAGCTGGCACTTCAATGTCGGGACTAATCAAGACTACTTCTCCATTCATGTCTGGAACACCCAGAACTAATACCTCTGACTTTACTTTACCAATTTGCCGGGGTGGAAAATTGACTACAGCCATAATAGTTTTGCCTATCAGTATTTCAGGAGTGTAATGCGCAGTCAGCTGAGCCGATGACTTTTTTTCTCCCAACTCACCGCCAAAATCTATCCAGAGTTTAATTGCTGGCTTTCGGGCCTCAGGAAAAGGTTCTGCTCGGGTCACAATGCCCGTGCGAATATCTACTGCCATGAATTCATCAAAAGAAATTTCAGCCATTGGAAAGCTCTTTTGAGCGTAAAGTAGCAGCTGCAACAGTTTGCGTAATCAGGGGCTGAAGACCAGTTTTTTCATTCATTAAAACCTCCAAAGCTGCTTGAGTTGTCCCGTTTGGACTTGTCACATTTATGCGCAATTGAGCTGCAGTTTCATTTGATTGGACTGCCAGAGCACCGGCACCTGCAACTGTAGCTCTTGCAAGTTTCGTCGCTATATCCAGCGGCAGACCCTGCTTCTCACCAGCAAACGCCAATGTTTCGATCATATGAAACAGGTATGCGGGACCAGACCCCGAAACGCCAGTCACAGCATCCATCTGAGCTTCATTTTCTAATGTTATGGTTTGCCCAACCGCCGCCATCAGCAGTTCAGCTTCAGCCATATCGTCTTTTGTTGCGCTACCATTTCCAATCAACGCAGTTATACCTTGACCCACAGATGCAGGTGTATTGGGCATTGTGCGTACTATCGGAGTAGAAGCGCCTAAGGCTTGCTCAAACGAAGAAATTGTAACGCCTGCAGCCACAGAAATGAACAGCGTCGTTCCTGATCCAAAGCTTTGCAATCGGGGCAAAGCCTCTCCCATCAACTGTGGTTTAACCGCAACCATAACAACAGCTGGGTTCTCAGGTAATTTCTTATTCAAATGGACACCCTGAGATATTAACCAATCACTAGGCTTAGGATCTAATATCCATACACCTTGCGGAGCTAGCCCCTGGCTCAACCAGCCAGCCAATAAGGCAGAACCCATTTTTCCACACCCTAATATAACCAGACCACGCTCATTAATATCTTTGGAAATCATCTCTCGACCTACTAAGTTCTATACTGGACGGCAGTTAAGCGGAGCCATAGGCTTCTGCAATGGCGACTTGCATTGCAGGTTTCAAATCTTGTTCACCCCAGGTAACGACTTGGAAGACGGGGTAGTAACGCTCCGAAGATAAAACGGCGGTCGATATCATTGTATCAATTTGATCCAAACTAGGAATTTGGCCCCCTGTCAAAATTAAACCATATCGAAAAACCATTGATTTTTGATCAGCCCAGTAGGTAAAATTACCAGCCCAACAATTATCATTCACTTCATTTAATGCTGTAAAAAGTTCACTCATTCGGTGGACTGGAGGCTCCATATCAAAGGAACAAATTAAACGTAGAGTTTCGTCCACGTCAGACCAAGCTAAAGTTACAGAGTATGTTCGCCATTGGCCCTCAACAGCCATGGAAATCTGATCCTCACCAATGCGGTCAAATTCCCATTCTTGGGTCGCAGCCATGTCCTGCACAATGTCGATTGGATGCAGATCTTCTAAATCAAAAAACGTTTCAGAGAATGCCATACCAGTCCCCTTTGAGGATATATTTTCCACAACAAATTTCAACAAAACTAGAATTGGTTACAATATTTTGTGTTGTTAGGTTTTGTTGTTACTAAGTATGGTGTACCCAACAGAGAGTTGTGTCCAGCAAATTTTCTGTGGATAAGTCGATTTTCTGTGAATAAAACGAAAAATTAACGGGCAAATCTAACAAAGTTAAAAAGTATTGGAGTAAATTAAAGAATTACTTCTTCTTTTTGACCTTAATGGCCTCTAAAGCATCCAACCTAGCCGCAAGGGCATCATTTTGTTCCCTTGCTTTTTGGGCCATTCCTCGTACTGCCTCAAATTCTTCACGTGTGACAAAGTTTCGGTCCGCTAACCAGCGGTCTACCAAGCCTTTCATTGCTGTTTCAGCTTCATCCTTCGCACCCTGAGCCACGCCCATTGCATTAGTCATCATTTGGCCAATATCGTCCATGAATTTATTTTTGGTCTGCATAATTTGCCTCCTAAACAGCGATTTTACGCCTTGAATACAATATGGGCCCTTTAATAAAAAACCTCAAGCTTGACTTAACAAGCAGCACTGGAAAAATAAGGGCATGATTTTGTTGATTCCATTTCCTAACATTTCACCAGTTCTTTTTTCTTTGCCCATACCTGAGTGGGCATTTAGCTGGAACGGCCAGTCTTTTAGTCTGGGTGGCTTTGATTTAGCAATACACTGGTATGCTTTAGCTTACGTATTTGGTATCATATTTGCGTTTTGGTTAATGCGCCAAATCGTTCGTCGTTCGTTTCTTTGGCCGCAAAATACGCCAGCTGTTACTGAAAAAAATTTAGATGATCTTATGACATGGATGGTAGTTGGAATAATCGTTGGCGGACGTATGGGCTATGTATTATTTTACAAACCACAAATATATCTAGCTGACCCAGTTGCTGCATTACGTGTTTTTGATGGTGGCATGTCGTTTCACGGCGGTTTCCTTGGCGTAATTGTGGCTGGCCTAATATTTTGCCGAAAATACCAGATTTCAATTCCACAGATGGCCGACTTGATTGCGGTCTCTGCACCTGCTGGCCTATTGTTTGGCCGTTTAGCCAATTTTATAAATGCGGAACTTTGGGGTAGAGAGACTGATTTACCTTGGGGGGTTATTTTTCCTGGAATCGGCGCGCAAACCTGTGCCGAAGAAATCTCAGGTTTTTGCGCGCGACACCCCTCACAATTATACGAGGCCCTTGGCGAGGGCCTCATATTAGGTTGTGTTTTACTATACCTTGTTTTTAAAACCAAAGCCTTGCGAAAAACTGGCTTTCTGACAGGGATATTCGCTATGTGCTATGGTTTAACACGATTTTTGGTTGAACTAGTTAGGCAACCTGATGCGCATTTTCAAAGCTTGAACAATCCGATTGGGTTTGCAATTCAACTTGGAGAATGGGGTTTAACAATGGGCCAAATTTTATCGTTACCCATGGTTTTGGCTGGGGTATGGTTAGTCTATCGAGCCCAAATTAAATGACACCATTAGGTAACATTTTACGGGCACGGATCGCCACAAATGGTCCAATGAATGTTGCAGATTATATGACCGAATGCCTTATGCATCCGAAATATGGCTATTATACGACACAAAACGTTTTTGGAGCAGCGGGAGATTTCATAACAGCCCCTGAAATCAGTCAAATGTTCGGCGAAATGATAGCATTATCACTGGGAACATCCTGGCAAGCCCAAGGTAGCCCCAAGGACGCAATTTTGGTAGAATTAGGGCCTGGAAAGGGTACCTTGATGAAGGACCTCAGAAGGGCATCCTCGGCCATTCCAGGTTTCGATCGACTTCCCATCCATTTTGTAGAAATTTCGTCAAAAATGCGTAAATTGCAAAACAACGCAATCAAGAGCGTCACGCATCATTCTGACCTTTTAAGTTTGCCCAATGCACCAATTTATTTGATTGCAAATGAGTTTTTCGATGCGCTTCCGATACGCCAATTTCACCGAGCTGCCACTGCATGGGAAGAACGTTTAATTGGTGAGGGCCCAGACAAACTTACTTTTGGCCGCGCGGCACCACAGCTATTCGACTTTCTTAATCAACGTCTCAAAGATACAAAAGTTGATGATATTGTTGAATATTGCCCAGCTTTACCATCCATTATCGAACAAATTTCTATCCGTACTTCTACAAATGGAGGTGCCGCTTTAATTTTTGACTATGGAGACTGGAGATCTAGCGGCGATACATTTCAGGCTATTACAAACCATAAAATGGTAAATCCACTTACCTACCCAGGGACATCAGACATAACTGCCCACGTTGATTTTGAATCAATATTTGAAGCGGCAAAGCCAGCTAGCCCATCACGTCTGACACCCCAGGGTGTTTTTTTAGAGCGGCTCGGCATTACACAAAGGGCTAAAAGTTTGGCAGAGAAATTAACAGGGGGAAATCTAGAAAGTCATATCACGGCACACCGCCGCCTGACACACCCTGATGAAATGGGAAATTTATTTAAGGTAATGGGTATAGCTCCCACTCCTAATTTATTACCACCTGGGGTTGATCACTGATGTCCGGACTAGCTAAATGACATTAGCTCCATTGCAATCAGAACTTTTAGCTAACACCAAGCATGGCTTTTTTACACGCGATAGAGGCTTCTCAACAGGAATTTACAGCGGCCTAAACTGTGGCCAAGGGTCAAGAGATAATCCCAACAACGTAAAAGCTAACCGAGAAGCCACTGCCAGATACTTTGGGCATACCGAAACACAATTACAATCTTTAAACCAAATTCACTCTTCTGATGTAGTTGTTCTGCACGCACCAATGTCCAAGAACCAAAAAGCCGACGCAATGGTTACCGCAACTCCCGGCCTAACTCTGAGTATTCTAACTGCTGATTGTCAGCCAGTTTTGATGTATGACGAAAAAGCAAAAGTAATTGGCGCCGCTCACGCCGGTTGGAAGGGCACAAAATTGGGAGTACTGCAAAATACTATTGCAGCTATGGAAACCCTGGGCGCAGATCGTTCAGAAATTTGTGCGATTATCGGTCCCTGTATCAGCCAAAAGGCTTACGAAGTTGGCCCCAGCTTTTTAGATGACGTTTGTGCCAACGATCCCAATGCCATTCACTTTTTTGCTCAAAACAGAGATGGCAGACATCAATTTGATTTGCCTGGTTACGGGCTATCAATCTTGCGGAAGGAAAATATTAAGAAATTTGCGTGGACTGGACATTGCACATATTCTAACCCAACGAAATTTTATTCCTACCGTCGTTCCACACACCTAAAAGAGCCCGATTATGGAAGGCTAATAAATTGCATAAGCCTTCAACAGTAGTTTCATGCAAGTTTAGACAATCGATCCTCTAAAACCTCAAATGGGACACCAGGCTGGGCTTTGGCGCCACGAATGACTAAAGATGTTTTTACTGAAGCTACGTTTTCTGCCGAAGTCAGCTCTTCAGTTAGGAACGTTTGAAAAGTCGATAGATCTGGGGCCACACACTTTAGGATAAAATCAACTTCCCCGTTAAGCATGTGGCATTCCCTCACAAAGGGCCAGTCAAGACAACGCGTTTCGAAAGCAGATAGATCCACCTCTGCTTGGCTTTGCAAGCCAACCATAGCAAATACTTGTACCTCAAAGCCCAACTGACGTGCATTAATATTTGCATAATAACCACCAATATAACCCGTTTCTTCTAAAGTTCGGACCCGTCGTAAACATGGAGGCGCAGATATACCAACACGCTTCGCCAACTCAACATTAGTCATTCGTCCATCTGCCTGTAATTCAGCTAATATCATACGATCAATGTCATCTAAACGGTGCATGAAATTTATATTCCTACGTTATAATTACGAAACGTACCAAAACAACTAGCTATACGCAATAATATTTCAATATTACGCAATAATAATTCATAATTTCAGTTCAACAGGTTGTTACGCGGTTTAGGCTTTTGCCAAACCAAATCCCTGTATATATGAAATTCATAACTGAATTTTTAGGAAATCTCATGTCAAATAGTCGCCACACCAAAGTCTTAATAATTGGCTCTGGGCCTGCAGGTTACACAGCAGGTGTTTATGCTAGCCGTGCTATGTTGGAACCTATTTTAGTACAAGGGATTGAGCCAGGTGGGCAGCTCACAACAACTACTGAAGTTGAAAACTGGCCTGGCGATAGTGAAGTCCAAGGACCAGACCTTATGATACGGATGGAAGCCCATGCTAAAGATATGGGCACAGAAATTATTGGAGACATTATTATCAGTCTTGACCTCTCTGAACGTCCCTTTCGGGCAAAAGGAGATAGTGGTACAGTCTATACAAGTGATGCCGTAATCTTGGCTACTGGCGCGCGAGCACAATGGCTTGGATTGCCCAGTGAAGAAAAATTTAAAGGATTTGGTGTGTCCGCCTGCGCCACGTGTGATGGATTTTTTTATAGAGGCCAAGAGATTGTAGTAGTTGGCGGAGGTAATACCGCCGTCGAAGAGGCCTTATTTCTTACTAACTTTGCCTCAAAAGTAACCTTGATTCATCGCCGAAACGAACTGCGCGCGGAACAAATCTTGATTAATCGTTTAATGAAAAACGAAAAAATTCAACCAATGTGGTTTCACGAAATTGAGGAGGTTTATGGTTCAGAGGCACCTCTCGGGGTGGAGGGAGTAAAAGTTAAACACACCAAAACCGGTGAGATCACAAATATACCATGTAAAGGTGTATTTATAGCAATCGGACATTCGCCTGCCAATGAGTTAGTTATAGACACTCTTGAAACCCATATGGGTGGCTACGTTGTAACAAAGCCCGATAGTACCGAAACCTCTATTCCAGGCGTATTTGCTTCTGGAGACCTAACAGATCACAAATACCGCCAAGCAGTTACCAGCGCCGGTATGGGATGCATGGCAGCACTTGAAGCAGAACGCTGGCTAGCTGAACAAAAACAATGATAATCATTCTTTAAATAAAACTGCCCAATAAGGTTTTGTTACTTTTTGTTAAATCATAAAAAATAGAGCAAAATATGTTATCAGTGTTACGTTGAATATAAGAGACACTAGGCCATTAACAAGTTGAACCATCAATTCAAACTATTTAGTAAAAACGAGGCAAAATGGTGCAAAATAATTTAACACCCATCAAAGAATTATATTTAGGTTATGAAGAAGCACAGAAAAGCAGGGTGGAAGCTACTCAACTAACTTCCTGGGACCTTACACCTCGGCAAATCTGCGATCTCGAATTACTCCTGAATGGGGGCTTCTCTCCTCTCAATGGATTTTTAAACGAGGCAGATTACGACAATGTTGTAGAAAATATGCGGCTCGCCGATGGTAGCCTGTGGCCAATTCCAATTAACCTGGACGTCACAGCAGAATTTGCAGAAAATTTAGATCGTGGTGAAGATGTAGCGCTGCGTGATCAAGAGGGCGTAATCCTTGCAACCATAAAAGTTACTGATATCTGGGCACCAGACAAAGCTAATGAGGCAAAGAAAGTTTTTGGCGCCGATGATTTAGCCCATCCCAGCGTAAATTATTTACATAATCAGGCTGGTTCAATTTACTTGGGCGGACCGGTTACAGGAATCCAAAAACCAACTCACTACGATTTCCGTGAGCGGCGTAATACACCAAATGAGCTACGTAGTTATTTTAGTAAAATGGGTTGGCATCGGATAGTCGCATTTCAAACCCGTAATCCATTGCACCGTGCTCATCAGGAGCTTACGTTCCGGGCCGCAAGGGAGGCGCAGGCCAACTTATTAATTCACCCAGTTGTTGGGTTAACTAAACCAGGTGATATTGACCACTTCACAAGAGTCCGTTGCTACGAGGCCGTGTTAGACCAATACCCTTCCTCCACTACATCACTTTCACTACTTAATCTGGCTATGCGCATGGCCGGGCCACGTGAGGCTGTCTGGCACGGTTTGATACGCGCCAACCACGGCTGCACCCATTTCATTGTTGGACGTGATCACGCTGGTCCAGGTAAGAATTCTTCGGGCAATGATTTTTACGGACCCTACGATGCTCAAGATTTATTTCGGCTATATGAAGACGAAATTGGAATTAAAATGGTTGACTTCAAACATATGGTCTATGTGCAGGAGCGGGCACAATACGAAGCAATTGATGAAGTTGCCGACGGCTCAACTGTTTTGAATATTTCAGGTACAGAACTGCGCCGCCGGCTCAATGAGGGTCTAGATATCCCTGATTGGTTCAGCTTTCCCCATGTTGTTTCAGAATTGCGCAAATCAAGACCACCACGGGCGAGGCAAGGCTTCACAGTCTTTTTTACGGGTTTTTCAGGCTCTGGAAAATCCACAATTGCCAACTCCTTAATGATTAAGTTGATGGAAATGGGTGGCCGCCCTGTCACTCTTTTAGATGGCGATATAGTCCGAAAGAATTTATCTTCTGAACTGGGATTTTCAAAGGAACACCGGGATTTAAATATCCGACGCATTGGATATGTAGCCTCTGAAATCACAAAAAATGGCGGCATTGCCATATGCGCGCCCATCGCTCCCTACTCAAACACACGCAACGCCGTCCGTGAGGACATCGAGGCCTTTGGTGCATTTGTAGAGGTCCACATTGCTACTTCTATAGAGGAGTGCGAACGTCGAGATCGCAAGGGACTCTATAAACTTGCAAGGGCAGGAAAAATTAAAGAGTTTACTGGAATTTCAGATCCATATGACGTACCTTTGGACCCTGATTTGCGTTTGGAAACAGAAAATGTTGAAGTCGATAATTGCGCGCACCAAGTTTTGCTAAAGCTCGAAAGTATGGGACTGATAGGAGCATAGTCGAACACGAGCCAAAATCGCGAGCCACTAATGGAGCGTCATCGGAGAATAACTGAATTCCCGAGCCAAGTCGTAAGCTTGCTCTAAATCTCCAATGAGAGCTAACTGCTCTCCTTCAGAATTATGAACAGACCAAAGCTGTTCTATGTCTCCGGTTTGATCAATAACTTCGTCGGGCAGATCCTCCTTATCTATAGGTTTCAGATAAACAATCCGATCTTCCAATACGCCAAACTGGTCTTTCATTAGTTAAACCTCATTCAGTGCCACATTCTTCAGCCTTACTATGGTAGAGCGCGTTAAAAGTCGACATGCAACCACCCATCTTATGTAAAAACCAACAAAACGATTAGTAATTCTGTTATTAATTTTTTATTTTTATAGACCTAAGTGAAAGCTTCTCAAATTAGTAAAAAAAGGCTACAATAAAATCTCAGATATAAAAGGTAGAGCATGAAACCGCCAAGTGAAATGAACCACAACGAAGTGTTGGGAATAGAACTTGAAGTTTTGCGTCAGGAACATCGCGATTTAGATTTAGCTATCGCAGTCCTAGCTGAAAAATCTATCGATCACTTAGCAGTGAAGCGGCTAAAAAAGAAAAAACTGCACATTAAAGACCACATAAGTAGATTAGAAGATGAACTTACCCCAGATATTATTGCCTAACCTTATGCAATTCGATAGGTTCCGATCTCTGCGAATGTGGCATATGAGGTATGGATATGGTTGATATTGCAATAATCATGGGCAGCCAATCAGATTGGCCAACAATGAGACATGCTGCAAATATTCTGGACGAACTTGAGATACAGTTTGAACGTAAAATTGTGTCCGCCCACCGCACACCTGACAGGCTCTGGGAGTTTGGGAAAACAGCTGCCGAGCGAGGGCTCAAAGTAATCATTGCAGGCGCTGGAGGCGCAGCGCATTTGCCTGGTATGATTGCGTCCAAAACGCACATTCCTGTGGTCGGAGTGCCAATACAAACCAAGGCCTTAGCCGGCGTAGACAGCCTATATTCAATACTTCAAATGCCTAAAGGCTACCCAGTAGCTACCATGGCTATCGGAACTACGGGCGCAGCAAATGCTGGCCTGATGGCCGCAAGTATTCTTGGAACTCAAGATGATACAATTGCCGAACGATTAAAGGCGTGGAGATTGGCACTATCGGAGTCCATCCCTCACGAACCTACTGATGGATAACCAGTTACCAATCGGATCAACAATTGGCATCTTAGGTGGGGGCCAATTAGGACGTATGCTCTCACTTGCAGCAAGCAGACTGGGAATGAACACACATATATTTGAGCCAAACATAAATTCACCTGCCGGGCGAGTGTCACAACATGTAACAACTGCCTCATACGACGATGTGGAAGCGTTACAGGCCTTTGGGCAGGCCGTAGATGTCATCACTTATGAATTTGAAAATATTCCTACATCTGCTTTGGATATTTTAGAAAATATGAGTACGATCTATCCAGGCCGCGGGACCCTTGCCATTTCACAGGATCGTTTGGCAGAAAAAAACTTTTTAAATAGCCTAGGACTGCAGACAGCCCCTTTTGCAAATGTAGAGAATGATAAAGAGGCCGTGGCAGCCATAGCTTCAATTGGCACTCCATCCATTTTAAAAACCCGGAGAATGGGATACGACGGAAAAGGTCAAGTGAAGATCACAAAACCAACACAGATCCATACTGCGTGGGATACAATGCAAGGGTCTGCCTCTATACTTGAAGGTTTTATAGACTTTAACCAAGAAGTTTCTGTAATAGCTGCCCGTGGTGTTGACGGAGAAGTGTCTTGCTATGATCCTGGCGAGAATGTTCACCATGACGGAATATTGCATACGACTAAGGTACCCTCCTCCCTAAGTACCCCACAGCGTGTGGATGCAGTGCTAATAGCGGGAAAAATCTTAAACGCACTTCAGTATGTTGGGGTAATGGGTGTAGAGTTATTCGTTACGCCAAATGGCTTGGTGGTCAATGAAATTGCACCCCGAGTCCATAATTCAGGCCATTGGACCCAAAACGGCTGTGATATTTGTCAATTTGAACAGCATATCAGAGCAATTGCCGGCTGGCCATTAGGGGATGGATCCCGACACACTGACATAACGATGGAGAACTTGATCGGGGAAGACATAAATCACATACCAGAGTTATCTAAATCTTCGGCGGCACTGCATATTTATGGAAAAGAAGAAATAAAACCTGGACGAAAAATGGGTCACGTCAATAAACGAAACTAACGTCTTCGTTCATAACGACCAAGGACCTTTGACAAAGCCAACCAACTAGCGTTGGCAAATGTTAGAGAGTGGTCAAAGCGTCCTAACTCAAGATAGTTTTTCACCTGCGCAATGACTAAAGGGTTATTCATCATAAATGTATGGGTAACGGGAAGTGTAAGATGGTCGCGCATGCCTTCCACCCGTGTGCTAAAAACAGAAACTTTACCATCATCAGGACCATTAATTACGTTTGAGTAAATTGGATTAAAGCTCAAACTGCCAGCCACTACTCCTACCGAAAAGGACACAGGTGGTAACTGGTTTGGCATACCAACCCTATCAGTGCTCAGTTCCCGTCCAGCGGGGCCGTTAATCCAGTTAAATCCTAAGAACTCACGCGTAGCATCAACAATTTCTGAGCCTTTATTTGGTGGGCCAAGCATAACAACATGACCTAAATTTTTAAGTTTGTTAGAAGCTAAGTAGGCCCTAACCATAATGCCTCCAAGTGAGTGGGTAACAAAGTGTACTCGCCGATCCCCACAGGAGTTTATCGCCTGTGGTATGGTATCGCGGGCCAGTTCTTCAATCGATTTAAATCGTGACGGATAGCGAGGATTCACCACGTGATAACTCTGCGCCTTTAAACTACGCTGCATAATTAAAAAGGATGACTCAGTACGAGCCAACCCATGCAATAAAATAACACAGTCTTTAGAAAAGGCTTGGCTAGAACACGATATAGCCCATATTATCAATAACGCCCGCAGCATGTCTTCATTATATTAGCTATTTGAGTAATTGAAAGGTCATCGGCGACGCTGACGCAACGCAACGATAGTTCCCAAGAAAACCAAACCCGCGGCAAAACCCAGCCGCCAAGTTAGTACCTCTGCTAAGAATAAGTAACCTAGTAAAGCCGCAATAAGCGGCACAGATAACTGTAAAATTGCAGCAGTAGTTGATTGGAAGCGTGGTAGAACCGCGTACCAAACCGCATACCCGATACCCGAGGTGACGGCTCCTGAAAATATGGCCAAAATTGCTCCCTTTGCGTCCAGTTCATCTGGCATAATAACATACATTAAAACTGCCAAGGGAGTAGCCCAAACAAAGTTCTGTGCAGTCTCCAATAACGGATCAGAAGAACTATGCCCAATAAACGTATAAAGGCCCCATCCAATGGCTGCGAGTAGCATTAAGATCAATGAATAAAAATTCAAATCCAGTGTCCCATTAGGAAGTAGTAAAAGACAGAGCCCCAAGAATGAAATCATCGCACCCAGAATACGAAATAAATCTATTTCTTCACGCCACAAAAGAGCGAGAAGAAACATAGTTAGCTGAACTCCACCAAATAGCACTAAAGCTCCTAAGCCGGCATCTAAAGACACATAAGCCACAGAAAAACTAGTGGCATAAACAAATAACGCAATTGCAGATATTGGTTTAAAAACAGGCCGCCAAACATTTGCGCGGTTGGCAACCAGGACCCAGAGCAGTACGGCACCAGAACAAAGTCGTAATAAGGAAAAAGAAATGGGGCCAGTGCTGGCATCTAGCAATGCCCACCGACTGATAAAAGAATTAGCAGCGAACGCTACAAGTGCTATTAATGTTAAAATAGTTAATCGCATAGTGTGTTTATGTATTAACAACTCTTTAATTTAGAACAAAGAGAAAAGAATTAAAAAAAGGCCCACGTTGTAACGTGGGCCCTAATCTTAAGTGGATATCTGGTTGACGAAATTACATCATTCCGCCCATGCCACCCATGCCACCCATATCAGGCATTCCACCACCTGCAGACGCACCAGCTTTTTCTGGTTTATCAGCAATCATCGCTTCAGTTGTAATTAACAGTCCAGCTATTGAAGATGCATCCTCCAACGCCGTCCGCACAACTTTAGCTGGATCAATCACACCAAAAGCAAACAAATCACCGTACTCTTCGGTTTGAGCATTGAAGCCAAATGACGCTTTTTTACTCTCGCGAACCTTACCAGCGACAACCGCTCCATCAACACCAGCATTTTCTGCGATTTGGCGCAGAGGAGCCTCAAGTGCACGAGCGATGATCTTGATACCTGCCGTTTCGTCTGGATTTACTCCTTCTAAGTCTGCAAGAACCTTACAGCCTTGGATGAGAGCTACACCACCGCCAACTACCACACCTTCTTGCACGGCCGCTCGGGTCGCGTTTAAAGCATCATCGACACGATCTTTACGCTCTTTAACTTCAACCTCTGTCATACCACCTACGCGGATAACAGCCACTCCACCCGCCAATTTGGCAACACGTTCTTGGAGTTTTTCTCGATCGTAATCAGACGTTGTTTCCTCAATCTGGCCACGGATTTGTGCAACCCGAGCTTCAATTTCAGCTTTTTCGCCCAGCCCTTCAACAATGGTTGTTTCATCTTTTGTAATTGAAACACGTTTTGCCGATCCGAGCATATCCATCGTAACAGATTCAAGCTTCATTCCGAGATCTTCCGAAATCACTTGTCCACCAGTCAGAATTGCAAGATCTTGCAACATGGCTTTACGACGATCACCAAATCCTGGAGCTTTTACCGCAGCAATTTTTAAACCGCCACGCAACTTGTTAACGACAAGAGTTGCAAGGGCCTCACCTTCAATATCTTCCGCAACAATCAGTAAAGGCTTCCCAGACTGGATTACCTGCTCTAGCAACGGTACCATCGGTTGAAGAGATGACAATTTCTTTTCGTGCAACAAGATAATTGTATCTTCTAACTCCGATGTCATTTTTTCAGGATTGGTTACAAAATATGGAGACAAATAACCGCGGTCAAACTGCATTCCTTCGACGACAACAGTTTCTGTTTCCAGACCCTTATTTTCCTCAACAGTTATTACACCTTCGTTACCAACTCGCTGCATTGCGTCAGCAATTTGCTGACCGATTTCAGCTTCGCCGTTTGCAGAAATTGTACCAACTTGCGCAACTTCAGCACTATCGCTTACAGGCCGAGACGCTGATTTGATTGACGCTACTACCGCGGATGTTGCTTTGTCTATGCCGCGCTTCAAGTCCATTGGGTTCATGCCAGCAGCGACCGACTTCATGCCTTCTTTTACGATAGCTTGGGCCAGAATTGTTGCAGTTGTTGTGCCATCGCCTGCTTCATCATTAGTACGCGATGCTACTTCCTTAACCATTTGTGCGCCCATGTTTTCGAACTTATCTTCAAGCTCGATCTCTTTAGCGACAGTCACACCATCTTTCGTGATGCGTGGGGCGCCAAAGGATTTGTCCAGAACAACGTTCCTACCTTTTGGGCCTAGGGTTACTTTTACGGCGTCAGCCAGAATGTTCACACCGTTAAGCATACGGTTTCGTGCATCTGTGCCAAATTTGACGTCTTTTGCAGCCATTGTGCAGATCCTCGTCTATAAAAAAAATTTCAGTTTCAAGTGAATGCCTTAGGTTTTAAGAAATTACACCTAGGATATCGTTTTCCTTCATGATCAATAGCTCTTTGCCATCGACAGTGACTTCCGTTCCGGACCATTTTCCAAACAGGATTTTGTCACCTTTTTTGACGTCCATGGCAATCCGTTCGCCACCATCGTCACGCAAACCTGCTCCAACAGAGACAATCATGCCTTCAGCTGGCTTTTCTTTTGCGCTGTCTGGGATGATTAGACCACCCGCAGTTTTTTCGTCGCCTTCAACACGTTCAACAAGAACGCGGTCATGCAGAGGGGTAAATGCCATCTTTGTAGCTCCTAGCTGGCTCAAAGTTAATCTTAATTTGGCACTCAACAAGGCCGAGTGCCAACGAATGGTAGATAGGTAACACACCTGCCAGTGTCAACGGCTGTCCATAAAAAAAATTAAATTTTTAATAAACTTTGAAATATCTTCAATTTATTACGTCAGCCCAGTCGGTTAGACCTTTCTTTCCAGTCGAGTTAAGCGCGTAAACACCTTGCTCAACCTTATCAAACCACCCGTACACATTATTTCGCATCAGCGAAGTTGCGGACTCTACCCCAGTTTCTTTTGCAACAACTGCCCCTCTACTAGCACCTGAAATAGCTAAGAAAGTTGCACACTTCAGGGCGTCTTGCCGGTATCCAGTTACTAGGCCGTGCCGGGTCGCACCGCCTGAGTTTGGGTCACCATCTAAGCGTTCAAACAATTTCATAATTTGCTTAGATTTTTTTGCTGATTTTCGAGGGTTGTATTGCTCAGGCATGCAATGCAATTCTACAAATTGATCACGAACTCGAAGGGTCAAAAGCCCTAAACCCAATCGGCGACATAGATTTTGATTTAATTTAAGGCGCTTATACCCAAACTTCCCTTCGGGCCTAACAACCGCTACATATACGTGATCACTTATCCGAAGGCGTTCAGTTGCTTGATGGAACAGTGTCAAGGAAAAACCCAACTTCAACTCGATAATTATAGCCGGCTCATTACCGCGAACAGCCATTACATCGGCGGCCCCAACCTCACCCTTCACCACATATCCTAAATTTTGGAAATGGCGCTTAATAGGTTCGTACAAATCACTTTCTCGCATGGGTCTTGGTTGCCACAAATAAGTGCAAACGTCCAATTTTGTCTGGGTGACATTAGTTATTTTGCTGCATATAAGAGCCTAAATTTATTTCTATCAAAGGTTTACTCTATGATTAAAGTATTTGGCCACAAAGCCCCAGACACTGATACTGCTGGAAGCGCCATCATTTGGGCTTGGTATCTCAATGAGGTTAAAGGCCAACCCGCAAAAGCTGTTCTACTTGGCACACCCAATACGGAAGCAAACTTTGTTCTAAGTCACTGGGGCATAGAAACCCCTGAAATAATTATAGATGTAGATGACGGCGAGCCTGTAATTATAGTTGATACTAATAATCCTGCCGAGTTGCCGGACAATATAAACAATGCCGATATTCAAGCCCTGATTGATCACCACAAGCTGGTGGGCGGTTTGGAAACCCGAGGACCGATCGAAATTACGATAAGACCTCTAGCTTGTACAGCAACTATCATGCATGACTTAATGGGTGAAAATACAAAAAAACTGCCCAATAGAATTAAGGGAATTATGCTGTCGTGTATCCTTTCAGATACGCTGGAATTTCGCAGCCCAACAACAACTGGACAAGATCGTATTTTAGCAGAAAACTTAGGTAAAGAATTAGATATCTCAATCCCTACATATGCAGCTCAAATGTTCGCTGCCAAATCAGATTTGACCTCATTTTCAGACGAAGATTTGTTAAGAATGGATAGCAAGGAATACACAGTCGCCAATAATAAATTTAGAATCTCAGTGTTAGAGACCACATCCCCCAAAACAGTTATGGATCGCAAAGTAGGGCTTATGGCGAGCATGCCTGAAGTTGCAAAGAAAGATGGTGTAGATCAGGTACTCTTGTTTGTTGTAGACATCCTGAATTCAGAGGCGACCATGCTTATTCCAAATGCCATCTGTAAATCCGTAGCTGAAAAGTCTTTCGGAGTTTCAGTGACTGGCGATACGGTTAAACTTGCCGGTGTTATGAGCCGAAAAAAACAAATAATCCCTAATCTCAAATTATAACGCTTTCACAAAGGACAACGCGTGACACAGATCATTAATTCACTTGCAGACATATCTGAGCGTTATGATGCCTTATTTTGTGATCTATGGGGCTGTGTACATGATGGAATAACGCCCTTCGATGAGGCCTTAGCCGCAATGCAGACCTTTAGACAAAAAGGTGGCTCAATAATTTTAGTAACTAACTCACCACGACCACATACCGATGTACAAGAACAGTTGCTGCAGATTGGCATATCAGAAAGTTTCTACGACAGAATTGCAACATCTGGCGATAGCGCCAGAGCAGCGATGTACAGTGGCGTTGTGGGTCGTAAAGTGTATTTCTTGGGACAACCACATGACCAATCCTTTTTTAACCCACCAGATATCTACCTGAATTCACCTAAAATAACCCAGGTCAATATTGAGCAAGCAGAAGGAATTATATGTTGTGGACCCTTCAATCCTCTGGCAGATTTAAACGAAATTAAACCACAGTTATTAATAGCTAAGGCAAAAGGTTTGAAGCTTCTCTGCGCTAACCCAGATATTGTAGTTGACCGAGGCGAGAGCCGAGAGTGGTGTGCTGGTGCTGTAGCCAAACTTTACACGGAGATGGGAGGCAAAAGCATTTATTTTGGCAAACCCCATTCACCAATTTACGCCTTAGCCCGCAATCTGTTGGACGGTCTAGAAAAAATAGTCTCAAATGACCGGATATTGTGTGTTGGGGATGGAGTTTTAACCGATATTTTGGGTGCTACGGCGGAAAGCTTTGATTCGCTTTTTATCACAGGTGGCCTAGCCGCAAGCCCAACTCAAACCCTAAAACAGCCAAATCCTCAGGCTTTGGCGACCTTTTTAAAGGATAATGTGGCTGACCCTACGTATTCAATAGGAAAATTACGTTGACGACACTTGATGTTTGCAGGCTTAAGGTAATAAAGTTGCGTGTGTAGCTGCCTTGTGTTGCGGTTATTACCCTGAGGTACAAAATGTTAGGCAATATGCTTCGCGGCACCATCTGTATCGAAGACATTGAAGTTGGAATGAGCCGCCATTTAAAGAAAACTGTTACAGATCGCGACATAGAGATGTTTGCTGAAGTGTCTACCGATCACAATCCGGTACATCTCAATGAAGATTATGCTAATGAAACAATTTTTGGAGGCCGAATTGCCCACGGTATGCTCACTGCAGGTTTGATTTCAGCGGTGATTGGCGAGCAACTACCAGGCCATGGAACCGTCTACCTTGGGCAAACACTTAAGTTTTTGGGCCCCGTAAGACCAGGTGACCAAGTTACAGCCCGTGTTGAAGTGGTGGAGATAAATCTCAGTCGCCGTCAAGTAAAGTTAAGTACATGCTGTTTAGTTGATCAAAAGAAAGTGTTAGTGGGTGAGGCAACAGTCCTAGCGCCGTCACGGAAATTTGACTAAAAAGTAATATAAAACCTAACTTTTACGGTACAATCCTTGCCCTAAACAATTCATCGAGGTAGGGGAATTTCATGAGGCAATTTCAAACGCACAATATCCCTAAAGATGCACGTGGTGCGGCCGTAGCTATTGGCAATTTTGATGGCGTTCACCTTGGCCATCAAGCCATTATTGATGTTGCTCGAAAACAAGCTAAAAAAAATAATACACCATTAGGCATTTTAACTTTTGAGCCTCATCCTAGAACTTTTTTTTCAAAAAAGCATGGTAAAGACTTACCACCTTTTAGATTACTAAATGCTAGTGCCCGCTTTCATCGACTAGAAAAGCTCGGTGTTGATTTAATATTAGAGATCCCGTTTGATCAACAGCTTTGTGAACTTAGTGATTGGGACTTTTCTCAGAAAATTTTGACTGATGCTTTTGGCCTTTCACATGTCGTTGTTGGGTCCGACTTTTGCTTTGGTAAGGGAAGGCAAGGAAACGCACTAAGCCTAAGTAAACACGCCGAACAACTCGGCTTTGGAATTACTATTGCTGAGTTAAAAAATCATGGAGAGCATGTAATAAGTTCAACAAATATCCGAAAAGCGCTAGCCGAAGCAAACCCCAAAAAAGCAGCGGCCATGCTTGGACATTGGCATAGAATTGAAGGCACAGTAGAGCATGGTGAGAAACGCGGCCGTACGTTGGGCTATCCTACCATAAATATAGCTATAGACGGCTTGCAGGCCCCAGCTTTTGGAGTTTATGCCGTCATCACAGATATTCTAACCGGTCCACACGCTGGCCACTACAAAGGTGTTGCTTCAATTGGTGTTCGACCTATGTTTGGGCAAAATAAACCAAACTTTGAAACTTTTATATTTGACTTCGACGGGGACCTCTACGGCGAGACGGTCTCAGTGGGCCTCATAGAATACCTCAGAGATGAGGAAAACTTCGACGGAATTGATAGCCTGATAACTCAAATGGGGTCAGACTGTTTGAGTGCGCGCAAAATTTTGGAAGAGCTATGACGGAAACTACTTCTCAAAAGAAACTCCGCCCAACTTTCTGGGAAAGCGTTCCTCTTAATAAAATGACTGACGATGAGTGGGAGGCGCTGTGTGACGGTTGCGGTCGCTGCTGTTTAAATAAGTTGGAAGACCCAGATACTGGACATGTGGCACTCACACGAATTGCGTGCCGTCTTTTGGATAATGAAAGTTGTCGCTGCGCGCAGTATGACATTAGGCATCAATTCGTGCCAGAATGCATCCGTATGACCTCGGAAACAATCGCAAAACATGCTTATTGGTTGCCTAATACATGTGCATACAAGTTACTGCATGAGGGGAAAAAACTGCCAGATTGGCATCCATTGCTAACTGGTACAGAACAATCGGTACACGCCGCTGGTATCTCTGTTCAAGGCTGGAGCATACCAGAGTTTGAGGTGCCTGAAGATGAGTGGGAAGACCATATTGTTGAAAGATAAAAGATGAATTTTGCATCTGACAACTCTGGGCCAGTTCACCCCAAAGTAATGGACGCTTTAGTTAACGCAAATACTGGCTACGCGCTACCATATGGCAAAGATGATCTTACAACGCAGACCCTACAGGATATTCGAAACCTATTTGACGCACCCAACGCGGCAGTATTTTTAACTTCGCTTGGAACAGCAGCAAACTCCATAACTCTGGCAACGCTGACACAGCCATGGGAAACAATTTTTTGTCATCCGTTGGCGCATATCCATAAAGATGAGTGCAACGCACCTGAGTTTTACTCTGGAGGCGCTAAACTGACTTTAGTATCCGGCGCAGATGCAAAGGTGGAAGCAAAAAACTTACGCAATACAATTTTAGAGGAAGAAAATCGTGGTCCTCACGGGCCACAACGCGGGCCAATCTCCCTGACTCAAATCACGGAACGAGGGACTGTTTATAGCCTTGAAGAAATCCAAAGTATTGCTGCTGTGGCCAAAGAATTTGAAGTACCTTTGCACATGGATGGAGCCCGTTTTGCTAATGCACTGCAAACTCTAGGATGTTCAGCAGCTGAGATGACATGGAAGTCTGGTGTCGACGCAGTAACTTTTGGCGGTACAAAGAATGGATTGATGGCAGTAGAAGCAGTCATTTTTTTTGATCCAAAATATGCGTGGGAATTTGAACTTCGACGCAAACGAGGCGCTCATCTTTTCTCAAAACATCGATACTTAGCAGCACAAATGCAGTCATATTTAGAGGATGATCTGTGGTTGAACCTTGCCCAAAAAGCCAATCATTCTTGTGCTAAATTAGTAAAAGGATTGAAGAAAAACTCAGAGGTCCAGCTCGACTTTGAACCAGCGGCCAATATGATCTTCGCCCGTTGGACACGAGAAAGCCACCAACGCTTACATGCAGCAGGAGCACAATATTATGTTCTGGCTGGAGATTATACAACTGGACACAAAAGTGAGATGCTGGCAGCACGATTAGTGACAGATTGGTCTATATCAGACCAAGATATAAATAAATTCTTGGATATTCTGAACAGTTAAATACCATCCGTTAAAATCAAACTCACAGACCAATAGTTCACACCTGAATTATGCTTACGTGTACGGGCTTCGGTAAAAGTTTTAGTAAGGTATTTTAAAAGACCAATTATTGCAAAAAAAATAATAAATATAGGCTATGATTTTCGTTTTTTACCGAACAGACCTGTGCCGAGTGGTAAGGTCGTGCTAAAGTTTACCAACTTTGGCCGACTCATGCCAAAGCTTTCATACTGAGGGATGCTCTTATGGCTGCTGTCGACGAACCTAAACTTATCTCGGGAAATTCCAATCTTACATTAGCAAGATCAGTGGCAAGGCGTATGTCGCTGCATCGTGGTGTAAACCTAGAATTGGTAGATGCACGAGTAGAACAGTTTAACGATGGTGAAATATTTGTTGAGGTTTATGAAAATGTACGTGGGGAAGACATGTTCATAATCCAACCAACTTCTCGTCCAGCCAATGACGCCTTAATGGAACTCTTAGTTATTGCGGACGCTCTAAAGCGATCTTCTGCTAGCCGAATTACGGCTGTGATCCCGTATTTTGGTTATGCGCGGCAAGACCGCCGCAGCAAGGCACGAACGCCAATTACTGCAAAACTAGTTGCAAATATGCTTGAAAAAGCAGGGATCGAGAGGATCCTTACCCTTGATCTACACGCAACCCAGATCCAGGGTTTTTTCGATATTCCTGTAGATAATCTATATGCATCACCCGTGTATGCCCTCGACGTCAAACATAATTTTAAAGATCAGATAGACAATCTCACAGTAGTGTCACCCGACATAGGAGGTGTAGCCCGAGCTCGCGACTTGGCACAGCGTGTTGGGGCACCGTTATCAATAGTCGACAAACGCCGTGAGAAACCTGGTGAGATTGCGGAGATGACGGTTATTGGCAATGTTGAAGGCCGGACCTGTTTGATAGTTGACGATATTATAGATACAGCGGGTACACTGTGCAAAGCAGCAGATGTACTGCTGCAAAATGGGGCCAAAGAGGTGCACTCGTACATAACCCACGGGGTATTGTCAGGCCCTGCCGTCGAACGGATTAGTAAATCGTCTATGAAAAATTTGGTAATAACAGACACAATAGAAGCTACAGATGCAGTTAAAAATGCGCCCAACATACGTATCGTACCAACGGCCCCAATATTTGCACAAGCGATACTAAATACTTGGAACGGCACTTCTGTTTCATCTCTTTTTTCGACGAAAACACTTTCGGCAATTTATGAAGGAATTTATGATTGCGAGTAAAAGGTTACAGTTTTAGGCTAGTTTGGATATTTAGACCACACTTAAACCCAGAGTTCCAGCCAAGGCTAAAGCGTCAGCATATGTTTTGTTAACTGAATCTTTTGTGGTTTCATCAGATAAGTCTAGAAGCGCTTTAACGTCTCCAACCAAACTATCCATGTCTTCCTGTGTGAAACTTGACTTATTAGTCGCCCGAGCAGCGAGCACTGTTACGCCATCAGGCTTAACTTCTGCAAAACCGCCCGTGACAACATATTCCGTTGTCCCATCCACCCCACTAACCGACAGGATACCGGGGCGAAGTGTAGTCAGAATAGGAGCGTGATTAGGCATAGCCGTCATATCTCCCTCTGAACCTGGAAGTTGAACCTCTTTCGCCATAAATGAAGCTATGCTCTTTTCTGGACTTACAAGGTCAAAGTTCATTTCATCTGCCATCAGGCTGCTTCCGCTTCCATACGCTCTGCTTTCGCGATAACGTCTTCAATGTCACCAACCATGTAGAATGCGCCTTCTGGTAGGTGATCATACTCACCAGCAACTACGGCCTTAAAGGACGCTATTGTTTTTTCTAATGGCACCTGTACTCCGTCGGAACCTGTAAACACCTTGGCTACGTCGAAAGGTTGCGATAAAAAGCGTTCCAACTTGCGTGCCCGTGCCACAGCTACTTTATCATCTTCAGACAGTTCATCCATACCAAGAATTGCTATGATATCTTGCAATGATTTATACCGCTGGAGTACTTGTTGCACGTCAGTTGCCACCTTGTAATGTTCATCGCCAATGATCAGCGGATCAAGAAGTCTTGACGTCGATCCAAGCGGATCGACCGCAGGATAAATACCTTTTTCAGATATAGAACGATCCAATACAGTAGTAGCATCGAGGTGCGCAAATGAGGTCGCTGGTGCAGGGTCAGTCAAGTCATCAGCCGGCACATAAACTGCTTGCACAGATGTAATAGATCCAGATTTCGTCGATGTAATTCGCTCTTGCATGGTCCCCATGTCAGTAGCCAATGTTGGCTGATATCCAACAGCAGAAGGGATGCGGCCCAAGAGGGCCGAAACTTCTGAACCTGCTTGTGTAAAGCGAAAAATATTATCAACAAAGAACAACACGTCAGAACCTGTATCGTCGCGAAATTGTTCGGCAAGTGTCAAACCTGTTAACGCTATTCTCATACGGGCACCTGGAGGCTCATTCATTTGACCGTACACCAAGGAAATTTTAGATTTTTCCAAATCATCCGGAACTATTACGCCACCTTCAATCATTTCATGGTAAAGGTCGTTACCCTCACGTGTGCGTTCACCGACACCCGCAAAAACAGAGACGCCTGAGTGTACTTTTGCAATGTTGTTAATCAATTCCATAATCAAAACCGTCTTACCAACTCCAGCGCCGCCAAATAGTCCAATCTTACCACCTTTAGTGTAGGGTGCGAGCAGATCTATGACCTTAATACCTGTGACTAAGATTTCTGATTCTGTCGATTGTTCAGAAAACGCAGGGGCATCTTGATGGATACCACGACGCTCGGTTTTACCCAGAGGCTTACCTTCGTCAACCGGCTCACCCACCACATTTAGAATACGACCTAAAGTTGCCTTACCAACTGGTACTGTTATTGGCCCCCCAGTGTCCGCTACTGCCTGGCCTCGAACTAGACCTTCAGTGGCGTCCATTGCAATAGTTCTAACAGTGCTTTCACCCAGATGTTGCGCAACTTCCAATACCAGCTTTTTACCATTATTTTCGGTAGTTAAAGAGTTCAAGATTTGTGGTAGATCACCATCAAATTGAACGTCAACAACAGCGCCGATCACTTGTGTGATTTTACCTTTTGCATTCGCCATGTTGTCTCTCCAAATTTTTAGAGCGCTTCTGCGCCTGAAATAATTTCAATAAGTTCATTCGTGATCTTCGCCTGGCGGGATCTGTTATATTGTATAGTTAGTTTATCAATCATTTCACCAGCGTTTCGTGTCGCATTATCCATTGCAGACATCCGAGCACCTTGTTCAGATGCTGCGTTCTCTAGCAAGGCAGTAAAAATTTGAGTTGCAACAGAACGCGGTAGTAAGTCAGCTAGAATGCCTTCTTCACTAGGCTCGTAATCATAGACCTCACCCACATCCACAGCACTATCAAATTTTGCAGGAATAACTTGTAACTCAGTCGGTACTTGGTTGATGATGCTACCAAACTCTGAAAAGTATATCTTCGCGACATCGAATTCGTCATCATTAAATCTACTAAGCACATTTTTAGCGATCTTTTCGGCATGGTCATAACCAACACGCTTCACGTCTGATAGATCTACGTGGTCCAGCAAAGCATCACCAAATTCACGTTTTAAGGATTCTCTACCTTTTTTGCCGACAGTCAGTATTTTCACTTTTTTACCTTCTGTTAGCAGTTTGGTGGCAGCGACACGCGCCAACTTTACAATGTTAGAGTTAAACCCACCACACAAACCCCGTTCTGCCGTCATGACTACCAATAATTGGACTTGGTCAGAGCCAGTCCCAGTTAAAAGTCTAGGACCGCCCTCCGACGTACCAACGGATGAGGCCAAACCAGCCATAACTGAATTAAACCTTTCCGCATATGGCCGACCAGCCTGCGCCGCATCTTGGGCACGGCGTAATTTAGCCGAGGCCACCATTTGCATCGCTTTTGTGATCTTACGGGTCGACTTGACCGACGCGATCCTACTTTTTAAATCACTTAGATTAGGCATATGCCGGCGTCCTTATGCAAAATCTGAAGCAAAATCATCGAGGGCCGCTTTGATTTTATCTTCAGCATCCCCCTTAATTTTTGGATCATCATTTGTAATCATCGCCAACACATCGCTCGCCTTACCGCGAAGGTGAGCTAACAAACTAGCTTCAAAGCGACTGACATCTGCTACGGCAATTTTATCTAAATAACCTTTAGTACCAGCATAAATCACACAAACAATTTCTGCATTCGACATGGGAGAATACTGCGGTTGTTTCATCAACTCTGTCAGCCGCGCACCACGCGCCAATAAGCGCTGTGTCGCTGCGTCCAGGTCTGAACCAAACTGTGCAAAAGCAGCCATCTCACGATATTGCGCTAATTCTAATTTAACAGGACCTGCCACAGATTTCATAGAGTTTGTTTGAGCTGACGATCCAACTCTTGAGACTGATAGACCCGTATTCACTGCCGGACGAATGCCTTGGTAGAACAATTCAGTTTCTAAAAAGATTTGGCCATCAGTTATAGAAATTACGTTAGTAGGAATAAACGCCGACACATCTCCACCTTGGGTTTCTATTATGGGCAGGGCAGTCAAGGAACCAGACCCATTATCTTCGTTCAATTTAGAAGAGCGTTCCAACAGTCGGGAGTGAAGATAAAACACATCACCTGGATATGCCTCACGACCAGGCGGACGACGCAAAAGTAACGACATCTGGCGATATGAAACAGCTTGTTTTGATAGATCATCATAAATGATCAAAGCATGCTTACCATTATCTCTGAAATATTCGGCCATAGAAGTTGCAGCATAGGGCGCCAAAAACTGCATTGGTGCCGGATCCGACGCTGTCGCTGCTACTATAATTGAATAATCAATCGCTCCAGATTCTTCCAGCTTTTTTACAAGCTGAGCAACTGTAGAACGTTTTTGTCCAATAGCCACATAGACGCAGTATAATTTTCCAGTATCGTCGGTTGCTGCGTCATTGTAAGACTTCTGATTTAGTATCGTGTCCAAAGCTACAGCCGTCTTCCCAGTCTGGCGGTCACCAATAATCAACTCTCGCTGGCCGCGGCCAATTGGGATCATCGCATCAACTGATTTTAAACCTGTAGCCATCGGTTCATGAACTGATTTACGAGGAATAATCCCTGGAGCTTTTACGTCAGCTTGGCTCCGCATCTTTGTTTTAATTGGGCCTTTTCCGTCTAAAGGGTTCCCAAGGCCATCAACAACCCGTCCTAACAATTCTGGCCCGACAGGTACGTCAACGATTGAGTTAGTCCTCTTGACTATATCGCCTTCTTTAATGTCACGGTCTGTACCAAAGATAACAACACCAACGTTATCGGCCTCTAAGTTCAAAGCCATTCCTTGAATACCACCAGGGAACTCGACCATTTCTCCAGCCTGGACATTGTCCAACCCATACACTCGCGCGATCCCGTCTCCAACAGAAAGCACTCGCCCTACCTCAGAAACCTCCGCTTCTTTGCCAAAATTTTTGATTTGTTCTTTTAATATCGCAGAAATTTCTGCAGCTTCGATCGCCATTTATCCGACCTCTTTCATTTTGTTCTGAAGTGCATTGAGTTTGGCCCTAATCGATGTATCGATCATTTTTGAGCCTACCTTAACTACTAGACCACCAATAAGGCTTTCATCGACAGTCGCCTTTAATTCCACATCCATACTCATTTGTGCCTTTAAGGTCTTGGCCAAGGTTGCAGCCTGTACCTTGCTCAACGCTTTAGCAGAGATAACCTCTGCAGTTACTTGACCTTTTTCTTCGGAAATCCGACTTCTTAACGCAGCCAGCAAATTTGGCATTACAAACAGACGGCGTTTTTTTGCCATTAGAGCTAGAGTATTTACCATAGTAGGCTGAAGCTTCATTGACCGAGCTACCACTTCAATTGCCTGACCAACCTCACCACGGGTGTAAAGCGGCGACGTCACCAATGAACGTAAGTCCGAACTCAAGGTTAAAGCTTCGTCAAGATCATCCACATCTTTTTCTAACTGCTTCAATTTCTTTTCTTCTTTCGCAAGCTCAAACACCGCTGTTGCATAGCGGCTCGCAATTCCGGAAGAGATTGACGCTGGTTCAGACAAGAGCAACCCTCTACTTAAGTACCAATCCGAACGGAATGTTCGGTCTGGGAATTCAAACGCGCAACACCAAGACGCGCTATCAATTTCGGCTGGGGTGTAGCAGAGGGTTTACTGTCCTGCAATGCCCATGAGTCTCAATTTTCATTTCATAATCAAAGAAAAAAAGGGCCTCAAACGAGGTGCGACGGTTTGTGTCTAACTAAGTCCTTTCAAAATACCCGAATCTTTCAGAATTTGGGTTGCCAGGCTTGGGTCAAATTGGTTCGGTCACTTTTATACCCTCCAGCATGCCCAAAGGTCGTGAAATAATTTGACCCAAGCCAGGCCTACGAGGCCGGGGAACCTGTTTGCTAACCTCAAGAATTAATACACCCCCACCCCACCAGGTCGGAATATATTGACCAATGTTCTCGATTGGTTGTGCCACCCGTCGCCAAAAGCGATTATCCCAAGGTGGCTGGTATAACGCTGTAACATGGTGCGTTGGCAAAAAACCGTGCGATTTAAGTCCGGATTCTAGTTGACCCGCTGTGTAGGGACGGGCAAAAGAAAACGGTGTCCCATCACGCCGAGCCCACAAACTCGCACGATTAGGCACTATGAAGATTGCTCTGCCGGCTGGTTCTAATACTCGATAACATTCCTCCAGCACTGCAGCCGAATGCTCTGACGTGTCTAACCCATGTAAAATAATTAACTTGTCGATGGATCCAGTTTCTACAGGCCATCGAGTTTCTTCACAAAGTACCGATTGATTGGGAGAACCACTGGGCCAGTGCATTGCACCCTGGCGGGCAGGCATCAACGCCGCAACACGACGCGCATCTTTAAGAAATGGCCTCAATATCGGCACGGCAAAGCCGTAGCCAACAACCGTCTGTCCTTTAGCACTCGGCCATAACCGAACAACTTGATCACTCAACGCACGCTGAACAGACCGACCAAGTGCCGAAGCATAATAAAATTCCCTTAAGTCGCGCACATCAATATGCATTGCAGATAAGCTTTCTTGGATTACAATAATAACAAAACTAATAAATAGAAAAGAAACCACGATGGCAAATATGTCTATTAAAATTCATACTATACCGTGCTTATCTGATAACTACGCTTTTTTAATCCATAACTGCGATACTGGTACCGCATCCATAATTGATGTGCCCGAAGCAAAGCCTATCATAAAAAAAATTATTGAATTAGACATTGCTGTCACTGAAATTTTCTTAACGCACCACCATCAGGATCACATTGATGGGCTACCTGACTTACAGGACTGGCTAGCCGTGCAACGAAATGGGGCAACCTGCAGAGTCATTGGAGCAAAAGCTGATGCGCACAGATTGCCAAAACTAGATTACGCTGTTGAACCAGGTGAAAATATTGATATTTTGGGAATTAAAAGCCAAGTAATTGACGTATCGGGCCATACTATTGGCCATATAGCCCTGTATATGCGGGAAATTAATGCCGTCTTTTCTGCTGACAGCTTAATGGCAATGGGTTGTGGTCGGCTTTTTGAGGGCTCTGCAACGCAAATGTGGCAAAGTCTTTTGAGGCTTCGTGCATTGCCAGATAACACGACTGTATACTCAGGCCACGAATACACAGCCACCAATATGGTTTTCGCCCAATCGCTTGGCGAAACAAACCCCGAGTGTGAAGCCCGTGCAGCTGAGATTAAAAAAAATAGGGCTTCTGGGTTACCAACAGTACCGAGTAACTTAGGGGTAGAAAAGAGAACTAATCCCTTTTTGAGGGCCGATGACGCCAAATTTCAGGCTTCAATTGGGATGCTAGGCGAAGTTCCAGAAAAAGTTTTTGCCAAAATTCGGATCAAAAAGGATAATTTTTAGCTAGTTTTAAGCCAAGAAATACCAAAAATGTTTTTTTTAGCACAGAAAATGCATATTACCCCTTGAAGGTTGGAAAAGAAAACCGAAGTCTAGTATAACAAAGATCTTCGTGATCATCCAAAACTATAGGAGAGCCGTGTGCCATCATTTTCATCAACTTTAGAAAATGCCATTCATGAAGCATTGGCAGCCGCAAACGCCCGTAAGCATGAGTTGGCAACGTTAGAACATCTCTTACTGGCTCTACTTGATGAGCCAGATGCCTCAAAGGTGATGCGAGCCTGTTCAGTTGATCTGAAAATATTACGGAAACAACTTGTTGATTTTATTGAAGATGAGCTCACTACTTTAACAACTGATGTAGAAGGTTCAGAAGCCGTACCCACGGCAGCATTCCAGCGAGTGGTGCAGCGTGCAGCAATCCATGTACAGTCCTCTGGAAGGACAGAGGTCACAGGCGCTAATGTTTTGGTAGCCATATTTGCTGAACGCGAAAGTAATGCGGCGTTCTTCCTTCAGGAACAAGATATGACCCGTTATGATGCAGTAAATTTTATTGCTCATGGTGTGGCAAAGGATCCAGATTTTATTGAGAGTCGACCAGTCGTTGGCGCTGAAGATGACGAAGAGGTGTTAGCAGGTGAAGCAGGTGAAGCCGACGAAAAAGAAAGTGCTCTTGCAAAATATTGTGTAGATTTGAACGCAAAGGCCGCTCAAGGAGATGTTGACCCCTTGATTGGACGAGACCACGAAGTTGAACGTTGCATCCAGATACTTTGCCGTAGGCGCAAAAATAACCCCCTTTTGGTTGGTGACCCTGGTGTAGGAAAAACCGCGATTGCGGAGGGGTTAGCTCGAAAGATAGTACAATCTAAAACTCCTGCGATCCTACTTAAAACTACTATTTACTCTCTCGATATGGGGGCACTCTTAGCTGGCACTCGGTATCGTGGAGACTTTGAAGAACGTTTAAAGGCCGTAATGACGGAAATGGAAGACCACGATGATGCTGTTTTGTTCATCGACGAAATTCACACAGTTATCGGAGCAGGAGCCACTTCTGGGGGTGCAATGGATGCATCCAACTTATTAAAACCCGCACTGCAAGGTGGCAAGCTACGTTGCATGGGCTCTACTACCTACAAAGAGTTTCGACAACACTTTGAGAAAGATCGTGCCTTAGCAAGACGTTTCCAAAAAATTGATATTGTTGAGCCATCGGTAGAGGACAGTATTAAAATTTTAAAAGGCCTTAAGCCATACTTTGAGGAACACCACGATATAAAGTACACATCGGACGCAATTAAAATCGCAGTAGAACTCTCTTCACGCTATATTAATGACCGTAAACTTCCGGATAAGGCCATCGACGTGATTGATGAAGCTGGCGCGGCGCAACATCTGTTAAACGAAAACAAGAGGCGCAAAACTATAGGGGTCAAAGAGATTGAAGCTGTGGTGGCAAAAATTGCGAGGATCCCCGCCAAATCAGTTTCAAAAGACGATGCTGAAGTACTGCGCGACCTCGAGACGGGTCTAAAACGAGTTGTTTTCGGCCAAGATCCCGCAATTGAGGCAGTCGCATCAGCAATTAAACTATCACGGGCCGGGTTGCGGGAACCAGAGAAACCAATAGGAAACTACCTTTTTACCGGCCCCACTGGCGTAGGTAAAACTGAAGTAGCGAAGCAATTGGCTGATAGTTTAGGCGTTGAATTAATCCGTTTTGATATGTCTGAGTACATGGAAAAACATGCGATCAGTAGATTGATTGGAGCGCCTCCTGGCTATGTCGGCTTCGACCAAGGTGGCATGTTAACAGATGGTGTAGACCAGAACCCACACTGCGTTTTATTATTGGACGAAATTGAAAAAGCGCATCCCGATGTTTTTAATATTTTGTTGCAAGTAATGGATCACGGCAAGCTCACTGACCACAATGGGAGAACCACAGATTTTCGGAATGTAATTTTAATTATGACTTCGAATGCTGGTGCATCAGAAATGTCAAAGGCCGCGATTGGATTTGGAAGGGATCGGCGAGAAGGCGAGGATACAGCGGCTATAGAGCGTACGTTTACGCCGGAATTTCGTAATCGCCTCGATGCAGTTGTTAGCTTCGCACCACTAGACCGAGATGTAATCGCGCAAGTGGTCGAAAAGTTTGTTCTACAGTTAGAGGCTCAACTAATGGACAGAAATGTTACTATTGAAATTACCAAATCAGCTGCAGATTGGCTAGGTAATAAGGGTTATGATGATAAAATGGGTGCTCGACCCTTAGGACGCGTCATTCAAGAACATATTAAAAAACCATTGGCAGAAGAACTATTATTTGGCGCCTTAATCAAAGGTGGAAATGTAAAGGTTTCAGTCAAAGAAGAAAAATTAGACCTTCAAATTGAAGAACCAAAGAAACCACTGATCACAGATAAGGGGCGCTCACCAAAGTTAATCACCGCAAAGTAACCACGTGACCTTCTAGCTTATAGGAAAGTGGCAGAGGCGAGCCATAATTAAGGTAAGAATAAGTTATATAAAATATAAATTCTTTACTTCGATTATTTACCAGTGAGTTTCAACTCAATTCTGCGGTTTTGAGCGCGAGCAACACTAGTGTTATCCGTATTAAGGGGTTGGAATTCTCCGAAACCATTTGCGGATAAGCGCCGAGGATCCATGCCTTTGGTATTGACCATAAAGAGCACCACAGACAGTGCCCGCGCCTGGCTTAATTCCCAATTATTTCGGAACTCAATACCGCCAGTTATAGCTAGGTCATCAGTGTGACCATCAACCTGCAGTATCCAATCTAAGTCATCTGGCATCTCAGATGTAATCCCCTTGAGTACTTCTGTTATTTTGGCAATTTCACGTTGCCCTTCCAAAGTCAGATCCGCTCTCCCCGAAGCGAACAAAACCTCCGAGGAAAACACAAATCGATCTCCAACAATACTCACTCCGTCTCGGCCCTCCAACAAAAGGCGCATACGGCCAAAGAATTCAGATTTATATTGCTCTAATGTTTTAGCCACTAAAGCCAGACGCTCTGCCTCTTTAGAAAGGCGATCACTTTCAGCTTCCTGTAATAGACGATTTTTACGTTCCTCAGACGCCACTTGTGCCAACGCCAAGTTAAGCTCGCCACCTAAATTTGTAATCTCAACTTTATTCGCTTCATCACGGCGTCTGAAATCTCCTAATATTGACTGCAATCCGCCGATTTGCGCCCGCAACTCAGCGACCTCAAGGCTTAATAAAGTCATTTGGCGCTGAGCTTCAGTCGAAATTTCCTTTGTATTTGAAAGCTCAGTTTGCGCCACAGCCAGTAACGCCTTAAGTTTATCAACTTTGGTGAGATTTTTATTAAAGTTAACTTCCTCTATCCTTTTTGCAGCAGCCAACAGTGCCAAAGTTTCTTCCGCTTGTTTTCGCTGTTCATTTAGTTGGAGGGTCAACGACGACAGCGCTGCCTGACTAGTCTCAAAGTTTTTGCGAAGCTGCTCAGTGGCAGCCGCCTCGGCTAAGCGCTCAATTTCTTTCTCCGTCAGAGCTGTTACCTGATCTTGTTGTGTCGCCACAAGTGCCAAAGCATCCGATAAGTTATCACTCTTTGCTTGGTTCTGAAGCCGCAAGTCTGCTATCATCTCATCTAATAGTTCAGCTTGCTTTTCACCCAACGCGACCTTCTCTAGCTGAGCCTTAATAGTCGCCTGCGCCGCTAATAATGATTGCTGCAAGGACGCACGCTCTTCAGAAATCTCGGCAACTGCACCTTGCTCAACAACTTGTTCCGCCAAAAGCTGGCGGACGCGTGATTCAAATTCACTTATTTTAGTACTACTTGCCTCTTTTTGTTTTTTTAGTGTGACAACTTCATCCTCTAATACAGTCATCAGCTCCTTATCTTCCATGGCCTGCGCAACTAAAAGAGTGAGTTGCGCCTCAAATTCTGAAATTTGTCCCGCAGTCTTCAGTTGTTGCTGCAAAAGGGAGGCTACTTTGGTTTCGTAGTTTATAATCTCACTTTCTGCCTTTGAGTTTTGTGCGAGCAGAACCGCAACTTGGGTATTAAAATATGAAATTTCGGCCTCAGCTTCCAGATTTTTATCTTGAAGCCTCATAACTTTAAGTTCAAAATCACTAATCTGGCCTTTAGTTTCTTGCTGCAATGCCAATAGTTTGCCAACTTTTATTTCAAAGTCAGTTATCTTTGCGGTGGCATCTGCTAAGTCTGAAACTCGCGCGTCTCGTTCCGCCGTTAATGTTGATATCAAAGCCAGTCTGCTTACGCCAGTAGCCTGAGATTCCAAAAGTGATGCGTCCAACACTGCCACCTGCTTACGCAGATCCGCCGCGGTAGCTCTCTCTAAACCCAAGGCTTCGCCAAGGGCTATAATTTGCCCTGAAAGGTCGCTCAACTGGTCATCTTTTTGGGTTATGTCTAGATTAAGTTCATCGAGCGCTGTTCCCTGCCCTTTAATCGTTTCTTGAAGCACAAATTGCATCACCATAAAGATGGTCAATACAAACATCAGTACAAGCAGGAGCCCCGTCATAGCATCAACAAAACCTGGCCATATTGAAGCCTGAAATCTTACTCCTGTTCGACGGGAAAGTGCCATCTGTTAAGCCTATTTCTTTCTTGAGGGCGAAGTTTGCACCAAACTATGTATCGATTTTGAAAGATTTGCTAAGTCACCGCGTATTTCAGATATACTCTCCTGACGTCCAGTAGAAATTTCTTCCAAGATACGCAACATTTGTACATCTATAGACCGCAACCGCATGCGGCTTTCAGCATCAATGCCGTCACCAGAGTTCTCTCCCATGCGCGCAAGCATTTTTTCTTGACTCGCTGCCACACGCTCCAAAGCCTGTGTTTGACCCTGGTCAAGTTTTCCAGTTAATTTCTCAACTGTAATGGCCAACTCAATTAAACGAGTTTCTACGTCCGTTTGTCCCACACTAGCCTGTGAATACATTCTTGCCATGCTAGCCATTTGCTCAGACATTTGGTCCATCATTGAACCAAGTATCGACTGATCTGAAACTCCATCGCCATCACCACTAGCGAATCCCACCCTTGTAATGCTTGACAGCCATTCTTCTAACTCACCATAAAAACGGTTTTGTCCACGACTAGAAAATACTTCTAAAAGTCCAACCATTAAGGATCCAGCAAGTCCAAGAAGAGACGAAGCAAAAGCGATGCCCATACCATCAAGTTGCCCCTCAAGTCCTTTTTGAAGTCTAGAAAAAATGTCTACGGCACTTTCGTTCTCACCTGGTGTCAACGATTGAATTGTTTGGACCAATGCAGGTACCGTAGTAGCAAGGCCATAAAAAGTGCCCAGTAAGCCCAAAAAGATTAGCATATTCGTAATATAACGGGTCAGTTCGCGTTGTTCATCGATCCGCGTCGAAACTGAGTCCAGGATCGAACGTGAGGAAGAAGACCCCAACTGCATATGCTCTCCACGTCCACGCAACAGACTGGCAAGGGGTAAAAGTAATTGGGGTGGTTTCGAATCTTGATGCCCGGACTTCTGCGCAGCAAAGCCCTCTATCCATTGTACAGAATAAATCAGAGATAAAACCTGATGAAAGCATGTAGCAACACCTATAAAAAAGACAAATAAAATGAAAATATTTAAATAAGGGTTGGCTAAGAATGTGGGCCCAACATTTGGATAAGCGATGTAACTTAAGAGCCCAACTCCTGCCACGAGAGCCAACATCATCAAAATCTGGCTAAATGGCTGCGAGAACTGAGGGTTTCGATCTTTGTGTATTTGATCCATAGCAATGACCTCGCATACGTTTTCTATAGAAACTTTACTTTGCAATATCCTTTAAGAAAAGGTTTTATGCAATTTTTCCAGTTTTGGGGCCTCTTTTATTACAAAATCTAATTTAGGATCATTGATTTTTAACATTTTCAGAAATTCCACAATTTTTTAAAGTCACTAAAACTAGATCTATAGTAGAACTGCAGCATTTCACGGCAGGTGATTTCCATCAAACTATTGAGTTCCTTACAATAGTTTGATGGAAACCCGCTGGGTTAGTCCTTTGGTCTACCAAAATCTGGGGCACCAGTATCTTGCCCAGCATCGATAATACCACGTCTAATAGATCGAGTGCGAGAAAAGTAATCGTGAAGAAAGTCACCATCTCCTGTTCTTATGGCTCTTTGAAGAGAAAATAATTCCTCCGTAAACCGTCCTAAGACTTCGAGGGTTGCTTCTTTATTCGATAAAAATACGTCCCGCCACATAGTCGGATCACTTGCTGCAATTCGAGTGAAATCCCTAAATCCAGTAGCAGAATAATTAATTACCTCAGAATTCGTAACCCGTTTCATGTCTTCAGCGACGCCAACCATAGTGTAAGCAATCAAATGTGGGGCGTGACTAGTCACCGCCAAAACTAAATCATGATGGTCCGGATCAAGTTCATCAACATTAGCTCCCAAGGCCTTCCAATAAATTGTCAAAGCAGCAACTGCATCAGGATCTGCACCGTTTGGCGTTATCAAGCACCATCGATTATCAAACAATGCCGCAAATCCAGATTCAGGGCCAGAGTGCTCTGTTCCTGCAAGCGGATGTGCCGGCACAAAATAAACGTTTTTGGGAACATTAGGTGAGACTAAATCTATAACAGAACGCTTGACAGAACCAACGTCAGTAACCGTACATCCCGCCTTTAGATGAGGGGCTATTTCAGCCATAATCTTGCCCATAGCACTTATTGGCACACAAAGAACCACCAAGTCGGCATCTAACACTACACCTTTTAGGTCCTCACTTATGCTATCACAAAGCCCTATCTTACGTGCTGTTTCTCGAGTTTGAGAGGAACGGGCATAGCCAGTTACATGCGACCCCATCTTTGCTCTTTTCATAGCCCAATACATAGAGGACGCTATTAGACCCAACCCAATTAACGCAACTCGATTATAACTCATATGAATTGCCTCCAAAAAAACTTTTAACACCGGTTATAACACGCTGACATCCCGCCATATCAGGAACAGTGATCCGCAGTGCGTTAGGAAGACCATAGCTTCCCACCCGACGAACTAATACCCCTATAGATTGTAAATAGTCATCGCAGGCCTCAGCTTGAGCTTGATCGGAAAACCTCGCTAAAATGAAATTAGCTTCAGACGGGTCTGACTGTACACCAACCTTTAATAACTCCGCAGCAAGCCATTGCCTTGCAGCATTATTTTGTTTGCGATGTGCATTTACAAACTCTTTGTCTTTAACGGCAGCCTCACCTGCAAGCAAAGCTGGAACAGATAAATTAAATGGTGCACGTACACGGTCTAAGACGTTAAGAATATGTTGTGGAGCGTAGCCCCAACCCACACGCAAGCCACCCAAACCATACATTTTTGACAAAGTTCTTAGCATAACCACATTAGTATGGCTTTCAACAAATTTTGCTCCACCGTCCCAACCATTCACGTAATCAGCATAGGCCCCGTCCAGTACAACCAAAACATCTTTTGGCGTTCCTTTTATTAATCGCTCTATCTCAACATCTAAAATTTTTGTTCCAGTAGGATTTCCGGGGTTTGCAATAAAAATAATGCCTGTACTTGAGTTAATTGCATTTAAAATGGCATCTACATCCACGTGGCGCTCTTCTTCCGGTACCGACACCACCGTGGCACCAGCCGCCATCGCACAAATTCGATACATTAAAAAGCCATGGGAAGTGTGAATAACTTCTACTCCCGGTCCTGCGTAAGCACGGCAGAGCAAACTAATTAATTCATCTGAACCGCAGCCACATATAATTTTTGAAATATCTAATCCATGTATGTCCGCTATGGCACTACGCAAATCCCAATGGTCTGAAGGCGGGTAGCGATGGAGCGAGAGACCTGCCGAAATGAGTGCTTGCTGAGCTGCCAAAGGTGGCCCACTTGGGTTTTCGTTCGATGACAATTTGAGAATGTTTGGCATTCCCTCAACAGTAGATTTTCCACCGATATAGAGCTCAATATCCATTATACCAGGCCGAGGTTTTGGCTTTTTCATTCTATAAACCCTTCTCTTATTGGTTCTAACGCCAAATATCCAAAAGAAAAGGCCACGGCAGTTTGCTGTCGTGGCCCTTCAAATAGATTAGAGAAAGTTAATTCTTTGCATAAAATTCGACAACTAGGTTTGGTTCCATAACAACTGGATAAGGTACGTCACCTAATCCTGGCGTGCGAACAAACGTTGCCGTCATTTTAGAATGATCTGCTTCCATGTAATCAGGGACGTCTCGTTCTGGAAGTTGCGTGGCTTCGAGTAAAACCGCCATCTGCTTAGACTTATCTCGAACTTCAATCACATCACCTTCCGACACTGAGTAAGATGCAATATTAACTTTTTTACCGTTCACTCGAACATGGCCGTGATTAACAAATTGACGCGCCGCAAATACCGTTGCAACAAATTTTGCACGATACACAACCGCATCCAGTCGCCGCTCTAGCAAACCAACTAAGTTTTCACCAGTATCACCTTTTACGCGCTCAGCTTCAGCGTAAATGCGTCGGAACTGTTTTTCTGTTAAGTCACCATAATAACCCTTCAGCTTCTGCTTTGCCCGAAGCTGAGTTCCAAAATCGGATAGTTTGCCTTTTCGCCTCTGACCATGCTGGCCGGGGCCATATTCACGGCGATTTACTGGAGACTTGGGGCGGCCCCAAATATTTTCGCCCATCCGTCGGTCAATTTTATGTTTGGCAGCGGTACGTTTTGTCACCTGCTGATCTCCTTCATGTTTTTAAAAAGCCCAAGGTGGACCGATTGAAGGGCGTTGTCCTTTGGGAGAACCCTGACAGGCATCTTCTTGCGAAGGCCACCAACACCAATCTCACGCGGATGCCAGCCAGAGGGTTCAATGTCAAGCTCCAGCCAATATCTTTAACGAAACAGCAACTCAATAAATTTAACGCAGTTCTTTAATTGAAATATCAATTATGAAACAATTTAAGAGGCAGCTACCCACTTTCACTCTAAACTGGTAAACTTTTACTATTTAGGAGGTGTGTGGGGCCGTTAGTCTACTTCTCTGTTCGATCCTGAAATCTCTACGGCGACCTTGTAGCCCCACACTTAATTACTGCTCAGTTTAACTCTGGTTTTTATCTTGAGTTTTTTATAGCAGAGGTGATTCGTAATGTGAATCCCCCTAACAGTATTTTTTAAAAAAATTATTATTCTTAGCCAAAATCAAGCGGGCCTCCGCTTGGGTTTGCCTGGGTCAAAGCTATGCTTTCCTACAGTCCCACCCTTTTTTGATCTTTTTGACTTCGGGTTTTCTAAATTTTTTGAATTTTTTTCTACTGCTAATCCGCCCCCAACAACAGCTTTAGGGTACTTCGAAGTTTTTTTAGATTTTGATTTTGACTTTTTTTTGAAACTTTCTACAACACCTTCCGGCCTGCTTTTCGCTACTGATCCACTTTTATTCTTTGGCCTTTCCTTAGCCTGACTTGCGTTGTGGCCATTAGCTTTGGGTTTTCTCTGTTTAGGTTTCGTATCATCGTTCCAATCTACTGGAGCGCTTGACGGAATATTTACTTCTATTTTTTTATCTACCCAAGGTTTCCTTGATTTTGAACGCTCAAAACCAACATCAACCGGAGGGCCATCCACTTGCGTGACCACAACGTCATCTTCAGCAGTCATATCAGGCCCCAATGCCTGCTTAAAAGCCTTTACCTTGGTTGATTTAATTTCAAAATAAGAAATTTCTGGGTGGATTTTAATTGCACCAATATCATGTTTCGTAATCCCCCCCGAATTACAGATCATTGGCAACAATCGCCCAGGAACAGTCCCACTCGATCTTCCACCCGGTATAGAAAACCAAACCGTCGGTCCAAAGTCAGCAGCTCGGCTGGGTTTGCTATCCTTCAAGTTTTTACTGTCTATGGCTACGAGCTCTTCTGGAGCGGATTGCTTCGAAGTATATAGTCGTAAATAAGCTGCTGCGATTTGAAGGGGAGTAAAATGTGACAACAGTTCATCTACGTCCGATTTCTCTTTTGAACCTATTTCTTCTTGCCAAGACGGATCCGTCATTAAACGTTCACGATCTTTAGCCTTTACTTCATCTGCAGATGGTGGTGCTGCCCATTCAGCCACAACCTTGGCGCCTTGCAAGATACGTTCTGCTTTGCGGCGAGCCGATGGGGGAACAATAAGAACAGAAATGCCCTTGCGACCTGCTCGACCAGTACGGCCTGAACGATGCATCAGTATTTCATAGTTAGTGGGTAACTCAGCATGAACCACCAGATCAAGATTTGGTAAATCAATTCCCCGCGCAGCAACATCTGTGGCAACACAAATACGCGCCCTCCCGTCCCTCATTGCTTGAAGAGCGTGAGATCGCTCATTTTGGCTAAGCTCACCTGACAAGCTAACAACTGAAAAACCACGGTTCGTAAGTCGTGTAGTCAAACGGTTGACCATCACACGAGTATTAGCAAAAACTAAAGCGTTAGGGGCCTCATAAAAGCGTAAAACATTAATAATCCCGTTTTCCATATCACGGGCAGCGACGCCTAACGCACGGTATTCGATATCACTATGCTGCGATTTCTCAGCAACAGTAGACACCCGCACGGAATTTTTTTGATAGGACTTAGCAAGATGCGCTATCGACTTTGGTACTGTCGCCGAAAACATCAGGGTACGCCGCGTCTCGGGGGCATGACTCAAAATGAACTCCAAGTCTTCTTTAAAGCCCAGATCCAACATCTCATCTGCTTCGTCCAAGATTACCGCCCGCAGCTGAGACAAATCGATAGAGCCACGCCCAATATGATCTCGCAGCCGGCCTGGCGTAGCCACTACAATATGAGCACCACGCTCCAAGGATCTGCGCTCGTCGCGCATATCCATACCGCCAACACAAGAGGCTAAGGTTGCTCGGGCTTCAGCATAGAGCCATTGCAACTCACGTTTGACCTGCAAGGCCAGCTCCCGAGTCGGCGCAATGACCAAAGCCAGCGGCTTAGTGGCACGTCCAAACTCTTCCAAAGAGCCTAAGAGGCTGTCGGCTATGGCAAGGCCAAAGCCGACTGTCTTTCCTGATCCTGTTTGTGCTGAAACTAATAAATCTGCCTGAGTTAACTCAGGCGCCAAAACTGCCGATTGAACAGGAGTCAAAGTCTCATAGCCACGCTTAGCTAGCGCGTCAGCAAATGCTTGCTTCACCAGAATATCTTTCTATCTTGCGAGGATAATAATATCCTCTATGGGAGCAAAAGCCCCAATTAGCCTAATCCCTTTCGGGTTGGTAACGGGCTAGGCTATTTTTTTGTTAAAGTATAGAGACAGGCCAGAGTTTTAAAACTCTGCTTAACCACATTTAGAGTAACCACAGTTGGCACAGGTCATACAACCTTCCGCCATGCGCATTTCAAACTGCCCACAGCTTGAGCATGACATCGAACGAGATTGAGACAAGTTCACCACCTCAGCCTTTGGATCAGTTTTAAGCCCCATACCCTTACCCAAAATAAAGCCAGTATTAACCATGTGTTCTTCTATTACGCCGCCGATAGCCGCTAGGATTGACGGGATGTACTTTCCTTCTAACCATGCACCTCCACGAGGATCAAATACAGCTTTCAACTCCTCCACTACAAAACTCACGTCCCCACCGCGCCGGAACACAGCTGAGATCATCCGAGTAAGCGCAACGGTCCATGCAAAGTGCTCCATATTTTTTGAATTGATGAACACTTCGAAGGGGCGACGATGTCCATTCAGCACTAAGTCATTAACCGTGATATAAATCGCATGCTCACTGTCTGGCCATTTCACTTTATATGTCTGCCCTTCCAAAGCTTCCGGACGGTTCAATGGCTCACTTATGTATACTACGTCGGCTCCACTATCTACCTCCGGAGCTTTTTCACTAGTCTCCAAGACTGATAAAACTGATCCAGTAACAGCATTAGGACGGTATGTGGTACAACCTTTGCAACCCTGATCCCAAGCGGCCATGTAAACATCTTTGAACGCCTCAAAACTTATATCTTCTGGACAGTTAATAGTTTTAGAAATTGAACTATCTACCCATTTTTGAGCGGCTGCTTGCATGCGCACATGATCTAAGGGAGCCAAAGTCTGGGCATTTACAAAGTGATCCGGTAATTCTGCTTCTCCCATTTTATCACGCCACATTTGAACCGCATAATCCACGACCTCTTCTTCAGTGCGCGACCCATCTTTCTGCAAAACTTTGCGCGTATATGCATATGCAAAGACGGGCTCAATGCCCGAGGACACGTTACCTGCATAAAGACTAATTGTGCCTGTGGGCGCTACGCTGGTGAGCAAAGCATTCCGAATTCCATGTTTTTCAATCGCATTACGCACATCAGTATCCATCTCTTGCATTGCTCCACTGGATAGATAGCCTTGTGGATCAAAAAGTGGAAAAGCGCCCTTTTCCTTGGCTAGATCAACCGACGCTAGATATGCCGCTCGCGCTATTTGATGCATCCACTGCTCAGTTTTAAGGGCTGCTTCCTCAGAACCATAGCGCAATCCAACCATTAAAAGCGCATCTGCAAGGCCAGTGACCCCTAGCCCAATACGCCGCTTTTGTTTTGCTTCTCGTGCCTGTGCCTCAAGGGGAAAGCGGCTCACGTCTACTACATTGTCCATCATTCGAACTGCTATTTTTACTAAATTATCCATGCCAATTTCGTCTAAACTGGCACCTTTTTCAAAAGGCTTCGATACTAGGCGCGCCAAATTTATAGATCCCAGCAAACAAGCACCATACGGAGGCAGGGGTTGTTCACCACATGGGTTGGTGGCCGAAATAGTTTCACAGTAATTCAGATTATTAGCTTTATTTATCCTATCAATAAAAATTACACCGGGCTCAGCGAATTCAAATGTTGAACTCATGATTTGATCCCAAAGCTCCAAGGCATTTACCGTCTGGTAAACTTCTCCCTCAAATATCAAATCCCAAGGTCCATTTGCTTTCACAGCATCCATGAATTCGTCAGTAACTAGAACCGAAACATTAAACATTCTTAGACGAGCCGGATCCCGCTTAGCGATAATAAACTTAGCTATATCTGGATGATCACAACGCATGGTGGCCATCATTGCTCCTCGCCGACTTCCCGCTGACATTATTGTGCGGCACATTGAGTCCCAAACATCCATAAAGGAGAGCGGACCAGAGGCATCAGCAGCAACGCCCTTCACCTTGGCGCCTGAGGGTCTTATTGTACTAAAGTCATAGCCAATTCCCCCACCCTGCTGCATCGTAAGAGCAGCCTCTTTAAGCATGTCAAAAATACCACCCATACTGTCAGGAATGGTCCCCATGACAAAACAGTTAAATAATGTCACACTTCGCTCTGTTCCTGCCCCTGCAGTTATTCGTCCAGCTGGCAGAAATTTAAAATCAGATAGTGCCTCAAAAAACGCTTTTTCCCATTTTTCAGGCAGGCTTTCCACTGATGCCAAAGCGCCCGCTATTCTGTGCCAGCTGTCCTCAACAGTCCCATCAATTGGGCTGCCATCTCCATCTTTAAATCTATATTTCATATCCCAAATTTGTTCAGCAATAGAGGCATCAAAGTGAGTCATATAAAATTCCACCAAATAAAAGAACGAGCAGGTTATGACGGTAGGCAATCAGTCCAAAAAGGTCAACTTGTATCCTTGATCAAAAGCTGATCTTTTAACAATCTCAAGTAAGATATGGAGTAACAATTGTCAGAGACCATAAACTTGGTAAAATTGAGTGTTGGTACCGAAACTGTTCAAAACTTAGCTGATTGGCAGGCTAATCCAGCGGCTAGGACAGCAGATGGACTGCCCCGGCATGTAACTCGAATGTGGCCAAAACGAAGCGAAGAACTGTTAAAAGGTGGCTCAATTTACTGGGTCATAAAGGGAATTATCCTATGTAGACAAAAGGTTTTGCGTCTGGATGAAATGTTTGGTGTAGACGGCATTAGGCGCTGCGCTATCGTCATTGAGCCAAAACTCGTTCAGGTGGCTGCGACGCCAAAACGTGCATTTCAAGGGTGGCGATACTTACCCACCGCAGATTCACCTCCTGACTTGACCCATCCAAGGCCAAGTGATGACGATCTTCCTCCAGAATTACAGGCCGAACTCGCCAATATTGGTATAATATAGTCTTTAAGATGCTCAATTTCATCTAAGCTGATTAAAGATTAATTGGCAAAGTTATCCAAGCTTTACTAATTAACCTTTAGTAATTGATATAGTCTACCGATTGTTTCCATGGTTCGCGATTTTATTTTTGAAGTTGGTTCAATTGGTCTGCCCTTGGGCCCGCAGCATCTCACGAACATGCTTAACCAATTCACTCCTTGGACAAGTAGTTTGGCTGGGTCTGGATTTCCATTCCTCCAAAGTTGCCTTTTTCGCCAACTCAGCCCCAAGAATTAAATCCTTAATCTGGACCAAACCAGCAGCTTTTTCATCTCCACCCTCAATAATAGCGATTGGGCTTTTGCGATTGTCTGCATATTTCAGTTGATTACCAAAGTTCTTTGGGTTTCCAAGGTAAACCTCAGAACGAATACCAGCACCTCGCAACTCAGAGACCATCGCTTGGTAGTCACCCATCCGATCTCTGTCCATCACAGTAATTACCACTGGACCTACATTTTCATTATCCATTTTCCCGTTCATTCGCAGGGCCGCTAGCAGACGATCTACACCAATCGAAATCCCAGCAGCAGGTACCTCTTGGCCAGTAAAACGCTTAACAAGGTCATCATATCTACCCCCACCCGCAACCGATCCAAATTTCCTCAGTTGGCCCTTTTCATCATTTATCTCGAATGTCAGCTCAGCCTCATAGACTGGACCAGTATAATAACCTAAACCACGCACCACCGACGGATCCAGAAGTATGCGTTCTGTTCCATACCCCTGGGCTATAACAAGATCAGAAATCTGCTCCAGCTCTTGCACCCCGGCTTCACCGGTTTTTGAGCCTTTTACGAGATGAATTAAGTTATTCAGTGTTTGATCTGACGTAGATCCTAGGGCTTTCATGAACCCCATCAAAACATCGATTTGTCCAGCTGTTAGCCCAGCACCAGTGGTGAAATCACCACTGCCGTCTTCCCGGCCTGGACCCAATAACTGCTTAACACCCTCAAAGCCTAGTCGGTCAAACTTATCAATCGCACGGAGAACAATTCCTTTTTCTTCTGAGAATTTGCTAGGGTTATCAGGCTCTATGAGGCCTACTTTTTCCATTATGCCATCAAGAACTTTTCGATTATTAACACGGATAATGTAGTCACCACGCTCGATGCCAACGTGTTCCAAAGTATCAGACAGCATTGTACAAATTTCCGCATCTGCAGCCATACTTGATGAGCCAACAGTATCCGCGTCACATTGATAAAACTGTCGAAACCGCCCGGGACCTGGCTTTTCATTGCGCCAGACAGGGCCCATCGCAAAGCGACGATAGGGATTCGGCAAGTCATTCCTATTTTGTGCGTAAGCTCTGGCCAAAGGAGCTGTCAAATCGTAGCGAAGCGCTAGCCAGTCATCCTCTTCTTTCCAAGCAAAAACTCCTTCATTTGGACGATCCACATCAGGCAAAAATTTACCCAGAGCCTCAACAGTTTCAACAGCGCTGCTCTCAAACTGTTCAAAGCCATAAAGATGGTAAACTTCCGAAATTTTATTGAGCATATCGGTACGTGCTGACACATCCACACTAAAATAATCACGAAAACCCTTCGGCGGTAATGCCTTAGGCCTTGGTTCATTTTTTTGTTTGCCCATAAAAAACCTCACGATCTCTCGCCTGCATCTATCCGTCCAAGAGCAAAGGGGCAATATATGAGTTAGAATCAATCAATATTTTATATCTGATTGTTTTTACTTGAACGAAGGGCTGTAATCACTCACATACATATAATGACAGACGCTTTAGAAGAACAAATTGCACACCTGACGCGCGCGATGGAAGACCTCTCAGATGTCGTAGCAAAGCAGGACAGCGAGCTCCGCCACCTTACACAGCTAGTGGAAAATTTTGGAAAAAAAATCCAAGGGCCAGATTCTGAGAGTGGCGGTATAATTTTTAGTGATGAACGCCCGCCACATTACTAAATTCGTAAAGAGCTAGCTGGCAGCTAATTCAGTCAAAACCTAGATATCTTCGACCATCAATACACCCTGAAGACTTTTAAGAGCCCCTTTGATCTGCGGCGTAACAGAAAAATTTTGTCCAAGTTCAATATCTACTTCACCTGGTAGGCTATCATCCATTAAACAAAACGATATCGGCCCGTTTTTAGCATTTTTAACAACTTTTGTTGCTTCATCAAGGACAGTAGCAACTGATGAAATAGTTTCGATTGATTCAAGGTAAACGCGGAGCCCAGCGGCTCCAAATTTAGCTACAGCTCCATCCATTGGTTGGGCTGATCGGCATAGTAATTTTAATTGTTCGGACTCCATTGTCGCTTCGACACTAATAACAATTTTAGACCCTACTTCTAAAAAATCACGGCATGCTTCCAATGTATCACTAAACATTGTAGCTTCATAATTTCCTGTTGTGTCGCTTAGTTGAATGAATGCAAAACGATTGCCCCGAGCAGACTTACGCTCTTGCTTACCCGAGACAATGCCTGACAGTTTGGCCACAAGCGGTCCATTCTTAACTTTTTCGAGCAATTGGTCGAGAGTTATTACGCCAGATCGCCTTAAAGCAGAACTGTAATCATCCAGTGGATGCCCCGATAGGTAAAAACCAATTGCCTTAAATTCTTCGCCTAATTGTTCAGCTGGCAACCAACTTTCGACGGGAGACAGCCGTGGCTCGGGAAGGTCATCACCAGCCTCACCAAACAAACTTACTTGATTTGAACTGCGCTGTTCATGGATAACGGTGGAATAACCAACTAAAGCATCAAGACTTTTGAATACCCTATTACGATTACGATCTAGTTCATCAAATGCCCCAGAGCGCGCAAGCATCTCGAGAGGGCGTTTACCTAACCGCCTCAAGTCAACCCGCCTGGCAAAATCAAAGAGAGTAACAAAAGGTTTGCCAGCACGTCCATCAACCACCAGGTGCATCGCCTCAGTACCAACATTTTTTAAAGCACCTAAGCCATATACCAAGGCACCTTCCAATACGTCAAAACGCGGTTGACTTCGGTTCACGCAAGGCGGTGTGAACGCTAATTCAAGACCCTTTCGAACTTCATGGAAATAGACGGCGAGTTTGTCAGTAAGGTGTAAATCACAATTCATTACACCAGCCATAAATTCTACGGGATGGTTGGCTTTCAGCCAGGCTGTTTGGTAACTTACGACTGCATACGCTGCAGCATGAGATTTATTGAACCCATAGTTGGCAAATTTATCTAACAAGTCCCAGGTATCGTTCGCTGTTTTCTCATCAACGCCACTGGATGCTGCACCGGTCAGAAATTTTGGTTTTTCTGCATCCATTGCTTCCTGAATTTTTTTTCCCATAGCTCGGCGAAGTAAGTCAGCTCCCCCAAGTGAGTAACCAGCCATTTGACGGGCAATTTCCATCACTTGCTCTTGGTAGACGATAATTCCCTGCGTTTCATCAAGGATATGATCTACAGAGGGATGCAATAATTCGCGTTCACTTATACCGTTTTTAACTTCACAATACTTTGGTATATTTTCCATCGGGCCAGGCCGGTAAAGAGCCACTAATGCCACGATGTCCTCAATGCAATTGGGCTTCATACGTTTGAGGGCATCCATCATTCCGCTGGATTCAACCTGAAAAACAGCAACTGTTTTTGCTGCAGAATATAGCTCAAACGCCAAAGTGTCATCCAATGGAATTGCGTTAATATCACCCTCGGTCCCTGTCTTGGGCTCGTAAAGTCTGTGCCCTTTAGAATTTATGTGCAGTTCCCTTGTTCGATTGATCAAATCAATTGAATTTTGGATTACAGTAAGTGTTTTTAGCCCTAGAAAATCAAATTTAACTAAACCCGCCTGTTCTACCCATTTCATGTTAAATTGAGTTGCAGGCATATCTGACCTTGGATCTTGATAAAGTGGAACTAATTGCTCCAAAGGCCGATCACCAATTACTACTCCTGCCGCATGCGTCGATGCATTGCGCAACAGTCCTTCGACTTGCTGAGCATAGTTGAGCAATCTATCCACCACCTCTTCGGCTTTGGCTTCTTGGCGCAAACGCGGTTCGTCGGCGAGGGCTTTTTCAATGCTTACTGGCTTTACACCCTCCACAGGTATCATTTTGGACAGGCGGTCCACCTGTCCGTACGGCATTTGAAGGACACGGCCAACATCTCGAACCGCAGCTTTGGAAAGTAGCGCACCAAAAGTAATGATTTGTCCAACACGATCGCGGCCATACTTTTGCTGCACATACTTAATAACTTCTTCCCGGCGATCCATACAAAAATCAATATCAAAATCAGGTATGGAAACCCTTTCTGGGTTTAGAAAGCGTTCGAACAATAAGCCGTAACGTAAAGGATCAAGGTCAGTGATAGTTAGGGCATAAGCGACGAGTGACCCAGCGCCTGATCCACGGCCAGGACCCACCGGAATATTTTGAGCTTTGGTCCAGGCAATAAAATCTGCCACAATTAAAAAATATCCAGGGAAGCCCATTCCTTCGATAGTATCTAGTTCAAAATCAAGCCGTTTTTGATACTCTTCTTCGGACACGGCATGCTGTATGACCGCCAGGCGTTGCCTCAAACCTTCATTAGATTTTCTACGCAACTCGTCCACTTCGTTATCTGCAAATTTGGGTAAAATTGGATCCCGCTTGTAAACTTTAAATGCACAGCGTCGTGCCACCTCAACAGTATTTTCTAAAGCTTCAGGTAAATCAGCAAACAATATGGCCATCTCAGCCTGAGTTTTTAAATAATGTTGTGGCGTTAGACGTCGACGCGGTTCCTGCTGATCCACGTAAGATCCGTCAGCGATACAGATCAGCGCATCATGGGCCTCGTACATTTTGGTCTGGTCGAAATACACATCATTCGTAGCCACCAAAGGTAGATCCATGGAATAAGCTAAATCAACCAAACCACGTTCACTCAACCTTTCCGCATCTGGCACAACACCGTCTTCGCTGGGATGCCGTTGTAATTCGACATAAAGACGGTCGCCAAAGCCGTGCGCTAACTTGATGACTAGGCTCTGTGCCTTTGCAAGCTGTCCAGCCTGTAATAGACGTCCCAACGGACCGTCAGAGCCCCCAGTTAAGCAAATTACGCCCTCAGTGTGCGCTAGAAGTTCAGATATTTGTACTTGGGGCAGCTCTCCATTTGAGTTCAAGTACAAATGGGAGTTAAGCATCAAAAGGTTTTCATAACCACGTTCGTTCTGCGCTAACAAAACTACGGGAGCTGGTAGACGTATTTTTTCACCTGGTGCGGCGGGATCATAGGCTAAATCAACTTGGCAGCCTATGATTGGCTGAATGCCAGCCTCCGAGGCAACTTCAGAAAACTCTAGTGCACAGAACATATTATTAGTATCTGTCACAGCAATCGCGGGCATATCCATCGCAGACGCCAACTCAGGCAGTTTTTTGAGCCTCAAGGCCCCTTCCAACAGTGAATATTCGCTGTGGCACCGCAGATGAATAAATTTCAGATTCTTTTCCATAAAATAAGATTAAACTGCCCATCGGTCATCAGCCAGTAGAAATTTAAAATATCCTTATTTTATAGTACCCATCGGAAAGCTAAGTTGATGTAGATATATATTTTACTTGCCATAGTGATCACAATCAGTGCTAAATAAAATTGTTCTCGCCTCGGTCTTACGCCGCATCGGGCCCAGGCGTGGAGAACGAAACAGACAGTGGCTTGATTTCTAAATATGAAAATTTCGTTTCGTCTAAATGGCGCATCTGTGTCTGCCATCGCACCCACTGGTACCGAAACTTTGCTCGAATACCTGCGCCAAGATATAGGGCTTTGTGGCACCAAGGAAGGCTGCAATGAAGGTGATTGCGGTGCGTGCTCAGTTATTGTGACGGGAAAAGATGGTGTGCCACAGGCCATGAATGCGTGCATATTGTTCTTGCCCCAGATCCAAGGCCGTTCAGTGCGAACAGTTGAAGGCATCAGCGGGCCCGATGGAACATTGCACCCAGTTCAGGAGGCTATGATTGCACAACACGGTGCACAATGTGGATTTTGCACACCCGGTTTCATTACCACTATGGCGGCGGCTCATGCTAATGGCGAAAACGATTTTGACACTGTACTGGCTGGAAATCTGTGCCGCTGCACTGGTTATGCACCAATCGTTAGAGCCGCTGAGCTTGCTAATCAAAAGCCAGTGCCAAAGTGGATGCAAGAAAATCCAGAATTAGTGTCCAAAATTGAAAGCTCTGAATCAATATTTTGTCCTAAGTCTGCAGATGAACTCGCGCATTGGTATAAAGAAAACCCGAGCGCCACATTAGTGGCTGGAGGGACCGATATTGGCCTATGGGTTACAAAACAAATGCGAGATTTTTCTAAACTAGCTTTTCTTGGTCACGCTGAGGATCTACGCCAAATCGAAGACTGTGGAGATTATTTACAAGTTGGGGCAACTGTTACAATCGCAGCTTTGATGACGGCAATTCAACCTCTTTACCCGTCATTTTACGCTATGTTATTGAGATATGGTAGCGCACAGGTACGAAATGCCGCAACGATAGGCGGCAACATAGCTAATGGCTCTCCAATCGGTGACGGACCGCCGGCTTTAATAGCCTTGGGTACGACGTTAATACTCCGTCAAGGCAAAAACTATAGGCGGATGCCATTGGAAGATTACTTTTTAGCATACCAAAAACAGGATCGTTTGAGCGGTGAATTCGTGGAATCTATTGAGTTGAGAAAGGATCAAGTTAATCTACGTTGTTATAAACTATCAAAACGATTTGACCAAGATATCTCAGCCGTTTGCGGATGCATTAACATCCGTACTGAAGACAAGATAATAAAAAGTGCACGTATTGCTTTCGGCGGCATGGCAGCTACTCCAGCCCGAGCCAAAATAACAGAACAGGCACTGGTGGGTATGGAGTGGAGTTTACAAACTTTTGAAAGCACAAAATCAGTTTTATTAAAGGATTTTTCTCCAATGTCTGACGCTCGAGCTAGCGCAGCATATCGTTCTGAATCTGCCCAAAACATGCTTTTACGTTACTTTAATGAAATACAAGGTGCAGCAATAAATATTCTAGAGGTGCATCCGTGACATTAGCAAAACCTTTACCGCATGATGCAGCCTTTCAGCACGTCAGCGGTACTGCGCGTTATGTGGACGATATTCCCACTCCTGCCAGCACTTTACACCTCGCATTCGGTTTATCGCCAGTAGCTAAAGGTGAAATCAAGTCACTTAATCTTACTGCAGTTAGGAATGTTAAGGGTGTCCACCTGGTGCTTGAGGCAAAGGACTTGCCATTCACTAATGATGTCTCACCATCAGCACATGACGAACCTTTGCTGGCAGATAAACTTCTACACTATGCCGGCCAACCAATCTTTTTGGTGATCGCAGAGAGCCATCTAATCGCACGGAAAGCAGCGAAAATGGCAGAGTTTGAAATTGTTGAGGGGGTTCCAATTCTCTCTATAAAACAAGCTCTTAGTTCAGACAGTCGCTTTGAAAGTGGCCCACGTGTTTATAGTAAAGGTGCGCCAGATAGCGCACTTGCAACTGCCACGCACAGGCTTGATGGTAGCTTAAACTTGGGTGGGCAAGAACATTTTTATCTTGAGGGGCAAGCCGCCTTAGCCCTGCCGGGTGAACATGGGGACATGGTTATTCATGCCTCAACGCAGCATCCAACAGAAATACAGCATAAAGTAGCTGAAGCCTTAAATATTGCACAGCACGCTGTTAAAGTTGAAGTACGCCGCATGGGTGGGGGGTTTGGTGGAAAGGAAAGTCAAGGAAATGCACTAGCGGTAGCCTGTGCCATTGCGGCTATGCAAACAGGACTTCCATGTAAGATGCGATACGACCGTGATGATGACTTCATTATTACGGGCAAACGCCACGATTGTCAGATTGATTATGAGGTAGGATTTGACCAGCATGGCCGGATTCAAGCACTGAAATTCACCCATTACTTTCGTTGCGGTTGGGCTCAAGACTTATCGCTTCCAGTCGCTGACAGAGCTATGTTGCATGCTGACAATGCCTACGATCTGCCACATGTGCGAATTACCTCTCATCGACTAAAAACTAATACCCAAAGTGCGACTGCGTTTCGTGGCTTTGGAGGGCCCCAGGGAATGATTGGGATCGAGAGGGTGATGGATCATATATCACATTTCCTGAGACTTGATCCAACGGCTGTGCGCCTTAAAAACTACTACCCAGACATGTCAGAAATTAATGAAGCACCCGCAACTACGCCCTATAACATGCCAGTTACCGATTTTATTTTAGGCGAGATGACGCAGTCAATTCTAAGCAGCTCAAGCTATTCTGCACGCAAAGCATCAGTAGCAAAATGGAATGCTGAAAATTCAACTCTCAAACGTGGTATTGCGCTAAGTCCAGTTAAATTTGGAATTTCCTTTACTTTGACCCACCTGAATCAAGCCGGTGCTTTAATACAGATATATGCTGATGGATCAGTACTTATTAATCACGGTGGTACTGAAATGGGGCAAGGGCTGTTTCAAAAAGTAGCACAAGTAGCAAGCCGAGCCCTCGGTGTTACACAATCGATGATTAGGGCAAGCGCAACCGATACTAGCAAGGTCCCAAACACATCAGCGACCGCAGCAAGTTCTGGCTCAGACCTTAATGGAATGGCGGTCCAGGTCGCCTGTAAGGTACTACAGCAACGTATTTCAGCCCACGTCTCCAAACAGCAGGGCTGCCCTGAAGACTTAATCTTATTTAGTGAAAATATGGTCACCGGCCCTAACTTTAAGTTGCCTTGGTTAGAGGTTATTAAATCAGCTTATGAAAATCGTATTTCGCTGTCTGCTACCGGCTTTTACAAAACCCCCAGCATAGAGTGGGATAGGATTAAGGGACAAGGTCGTCCCTTCTTATATTTCGCGTATGGTGTCTCGGTCACTGAGGTTGTGATTGACGTGTTGTCCGGAGAAAACCGGATTTTGCGCTGTGATATCCTACATGACTGTGGAAATTCGCTCAACCCGGCACTGGACATAGGTCAAGTTGAGGGCGGCTTTGTTCAAGGTGCTGGTTGGTTAACCACTGAAGAGCTTGTTTGGGATGATAGTGGCCACTTGAAAACTCATGCGCCATCAACTTACAAAATACCAGCATGCTCTGACAGACCGGAAGTTTTTAACGTATCACTTTGGAACGCACCAAATTCAGAGAATACCATTTATAGGTCTAAAGCGGTGGGCGAGCCTCCACTAATGCATGGGATTTCAGCATTTTTAGCAATTTCAAATGCTGTTTCAGCCTGCGGTTCAAATTATCCACACCTGCAAGCGCCAGCAACAGCTGAGGAAATATTTTTTGCGATTAAAAGGGCAAAAGGTATGACACATGAGTTTTGATCAAGTAAAGGTAAACGCTGCGATATTAGAGCATGGCGCAATTTATCGCGTAGTTATTGCAGCTGTAAGAGGCTCCTCTCCGCGTGAAGTTGGGGCCACGATGCTATTTTGGGAGGGTGGTCAAAGTGGGAGTATTGGCGGCGGCACCTTGGAATATAAGGCGACTCAAAATCCACAGTTAGGAGTCTGCAGCTACCCACTTGGACCCGAATTAGGTCAGTGCTGCGGAGGCCATGTCACTCTTGTCACCGAGTATTTTGACTCACCGGTAGAAGCCACACAACTTTATATTAGACGCGTGACTGGTACAGAAGAATTACCTCTAGAAATTACCCGCCTCCAGCGAGCAACACGCAACGGCGGAGCTCCTGCTACTTTTAAGTTTATCAAGGGCTGGCTGGCAGAACCAGTGGACCCACCCCGCACCCCACTTTGGATATGGGGTGCTGGTCACGTTGGCCAAGCGGTGGTCCAGATAGCAGCACAGTTAGAAGATTTTGATATCACTTGGGTAGACACCAAGCCCGATCGCTTCCCATTAGGGATCCCTAGTAATGTCACCGTAGTGCCTGCAGCGGAGCCAGCACATTTAATGCCCCATGCGCCAACAAGAGCTCATCATTTAATATTTACCTACTCTCATGCTCTGGATTTGGCCCTGTGCAACGCGGCGCTTAAAAGGGGTTTTGCATTTTGTGGCCTAATAGGATCCCAAAGTAAGTGGGCGCGTTTTAAGAGCCGCCTCTCAGCTTTAGGACACTCCAACAGTACAATTTTAAAAATAACGTGCCCAATTGGAGAGCCCAATCTGGGAAAACAACCAATTGCGATTGCGATTGGGGTGACACAGAGCTTATTGTCAGTCCATACCAGTTTAGCTAACCAAAGGAGCGCCCAGGCGTGAGCCAGACACTCTTACAAATCCAAGGGTTAACCAAATCCTATCCAGGTGTAACAGCCAATGACAATGTAAGTTTTAAAATTAAGTCTGGTGAAATTCATGCCTTGCTTGGAGAGAACGGAGCCGGCAAATCAACTTTGGTAAAAATGATCTACGGCTTGGTTCGTCCTGACAAAGGAAACATGAAGTTGGACGATGAAAGCTTCAAGCCATTAGAGCCAAGGGCTGCCCGAGCTTCGGGAATTGCAATGGTTTTTCAACATTTCAGCTTATTTGAAGCTCTGAGTGTCGCTGAAAATATTGCATTAGGTATGGAAAACCCACCTAAATCTAGTGCATTGTCGATACGAATAACCGAAGTCTCTCTCACGTATGGTTTGCCACTTGATCCCGAACGTTTGGTCGGAGATTTGTCAGCTGGTGAACGCCAAAGGGTAGAGATTATCCGCTGCCTCCTGCAGGAACCCAAGCTTTTAATTATGGATGAGCCGACCAGTGTTTTGACGCCTCAAGAAGTAACTACTCTTTTCACCACACTAAAAAAGTTAAAATCAGAGGGTACATCGATCCTCTACATCTCCCATAAACTAGAAGAAATTCGCACGCTCTGCGAGACGGCGACAATTTTACGGAATGGAAAGAAAGTCGCCACATGCGATCCAAGACAAAAGTCTGCGCGCGAGCTTGCCGAGATGATGGTGGGTGGGACTTTAAACTCTGCTAAACCAAAGAAGTTAAAACTTGGTAAAGTGGTACTTGAAGCTGCAGGCTTGTCTTTGCCACCGCAATCCGCGTTCGGCACCAGCTTGAAAAATATTTCTTTTCAACTTCACCAAGGTGAAATTTTAGGCATTGGAGGGGTCGCCGGGAATGGGCAGGATGAACTATTAGCCTGTCTCTCCGGTGAGGTCTTAACCACGCCAAATACAATTCGATTTAATTCAAAGTCAGTGGGGCATATGACACCCAACGAAAGACGTGCATTAGGTGTTTTAGCAGCGCCAGAAGAAAGGTTAGGTCACGCTGCAGCACCAGACATGGATCTTATTGAAAATTCTATGCTTACTGCGATGGTAAGAAAAAACCTGAGTAATGCTGGGTTTTTAAATTGGCAACGGGCGAAGGCCTTTACTCAGACGATAATAGATGAGTTTGATGTCCGCACTCCTGGCCCACAATCTATTGCACGGTCCTTATCAGGCGGAAATCTTCAGAAATATGTAATTGGACGTGAAGTCCTCCAGGATCCAGACGTTTTAATTGTAAACCAGCCCACATGGGGCGTAGATGCAGCAGCGGCTGCTGCAATTCGGCAATCACTTTTGGATTTAGCGGGCAAAGGTGCAGCAATCATAGTAATCAGCCAAGACTTGGATGAATTAATGGAAATCTCTACCCGATTTTCTGCGTTAAATAACGGCAAACTTTCAGTAGCCCAACCTATGGCTAAATTTAGCTTAGACGAAATCGGCTTACTGCTCGGAGGTGCTGATGCTTAGACTTGAAAAGCGACCTAGCCCTTCACGGACATGGGCTTATCTCGCACCAGTTTTAGCAGTAATTGCAACCATGATTGGTGGTGGAGTAATGTTTGCTCTTCTGGGCAAAGATCCATTTGAGGCCATACGAATTATTTTTTATGACCCTCTTTTCTCAGAATTTGCTTGGTATTATCGGCCACAGCTGTTGATCAAAGGCGCCCCATTAATTTTAATAGCCATCGGTTTGTCAATGGGGTTTCGAGCTGGCATTTGGAATATTGGCGCGGAGGGACAATATATCATTGGGGCTCTATTTGGCGCTGGGTTTGCCCTCGCGCTTTACCCGACCGAAAGCCCATTTATTTTTCCTTCAATGATTGTACTAGGAGCACTTGGTGGATTTTTGTGGGCAATGATCCCAGCGGTTTTAAAAACAAAGTTTGGCACGAACGAAATACTGGTAAGTCTGATGTTAGTTTATGTAGCCGAACAACTGCTTGCCTCTATGTCTCTGGGGTTAATGAAAAATCCAGAAGGTTTTGGGTTCCCAGGATCAAGAAATTTACAACAGTACGCAAGTGCACACAACGCGGAACTTTGGGTTGGATCTGGAGTACACATGGGTGTAGTTTTCGCATTAATGGCAATAATTTTTGCATATGTCATGCTTGCTCGACACCAACTAGGGTTTCATATCCGACTAACCGGAGAAAGCCCAAAAGCGGCTCGTTTTGCTGGGGTCAATCCAAACAGACTAATAATTTTCTGCCTGGGCTGCAGTGGCGCTTTGGCGGGGCTCGCCGGAATGTTCGAAATTGCAGGGCCAAGTGGCCAGGTGAATATAGATTTTAATGTCGGTTATGGTTTCACAGCAATAATCGTGGCATTTCTGGGTCGGCTAAACCCTTTTGGCATTATGCTGGCAGGCTTGCTAATGGCTTTAACCTATATCGGAGGTGAAATCGCACAATCAAGTCTAGGTCTACCATCTGCCGCAATACAAGCCTTTCAAGGAATGCTCTTATTTTTCCTTTTAGCAGTAGATCTTCTCACCAACTTTAAAATAAAATGGGCAAAAGCTGAGGCAATAGTATGAGAGATATCTTAATAAAAGTGGTCTCTTCACTAAATATAAATATAGGGACTGCATAATGGATCTATCAGCCATTAGCCCTACTTTGCTTGTAGCGTCACTCATGGTCGCATCTACGCCCATATTACTCGCTTCGATCGGGGAATTGGTAGTTGAAAAATCTGGCGTTCTAAATTTAGGCGTCGAGGGGATGATGATTGTGGGTGCTATTTGTGGATTTGCAGCGGCAGTTCTAACCGGCTCCCCTATGATCGGCTTTCTATGTGCAGCATTAGGTGGTGCTGCTATATCCCTGATATTTGCAGTTTTGACCCAATACTTTCTGTCAAACCAGGTCGCCACAGGATTGGCGCTTACGCTGTTTGGACTTGGCCTTTCAGCTCTGCTTGGTCAGAGCTATGTTGGTATTAAGCCTCCCACTACTTACAAACTTGACTTACCTTTAATCAGTGACATCCCAATACTTGGTCCTATTTTATTTTCTCATGACTTTACAGTTTATGCTGCACTTTCATTGGTGGCGGGCGTTTGGTGGTTTTTGAAATATACACGTAGTGGACTTATCCTAAGAGCAGTTGGCGAGAGCCATGATGCTGCCCATGCGCTAGGATATAAAGTAGTGCGGGTGAGGGTTATGTCGATCATGTTTGGTGGGGCTTGTGCGGGGCTCGGTGGGGCGGCACTTTCATTAGTTCGAGTTCCACAGTGGACAGAAGGTATGACTGCGGGATCGGGTTGGATTGCCTTGGCTATTGTTGTTTTTGCAAGTTGGAAACCTGAACGGATACTACTGGGCGCGTATCTTTTTGGTGGGGTTGCAGTACTTCAACTCAACCTTCAAGCGGCAGGTGTGTCAATTCCAGTTGAGTATTTGTCCATGTCACCGTATCTAATAACTATCATAGTGCTGGTGGCGATGTCTGCTAATCGTGCAAAGTCAGCTCTTAACGCACCCGCGGCTCTCAGCCGCGTGTTTCATGCCTCACGATGAGGTACTTTTAAATGGGGGGAAACCTAATGAAATTTAGATCTATTCTAGCCGGCGCTGCGCTGGCTTTGACAGCGGCCTCAGGTTCGCTTGCTGACAAAACTAAAGTCGGCTTCGTATACGTTGGGCCAGTTGGTGACGGCGGCTGGACCTATGAGCACGATCAAGCTCGCAAAGCTGTCGTAGCTAAATTTGGCGATAAAGTTGAAACTATGTACGTTGAAAGCGTACCAGAGGGTCCAGATTCAGAGCGCGTTATGACGGATATGGCACTTAAGGGTGCTGATTTGATTTTCACAACCTCCTTTGGCTATATGGACCCAACGATTAACGTTGCAGCTAAATTTCCAAATGTAAAATTTGAGCATGCCACTGGGTACAAGATGGCTGATAACGTGTCGATTTACTCAGCACGCTTTTATGAGGGTCGTGCTGTTCAAGGCCACATTGCCGGCCACATGACAAAATCAAACATTGTTGGCTATATTGGTTCTTTTCCCATTCCTGAAGTTATTCGAGGGATAAATGCTGCCTACATTCACGCCAAGGATGTGAACCCTGATGTCCAATTCAAAATAATTTGGGCTTACACTTGGTTTGATCCAACAAAAGAAGCTGACGCTGCAAAAGTTTTAATTGAGCAAGGCGCTGATGTTGTTTTGCAACATACAGATTCAACAGCACCACAGGCGGCTGCACAGGCGGCTGGAAACGTAATTACGTTTGGCCAGGCATCCGACATGTCCGAATATGGTCCTAAGCCTAGGGTATCATCCATAATTGACAACTGGGCTCCATACTATATCGCGCGCACTCAAGCTGTTATGGACGGAACATGGTCATCAACAAGTACTTGGGATGGTATTGGCGCTGGCATGGTCGGTATTGGTGAAATTACTTCAGCCGTGCCTGCTGACGTTAAGGCATCTGCTGAGGCCCTGCTTGCAAGATTAAGAGACGGGTCTTACCACGCCTTTACAGGCCCTGTTAACAAGCAAGACGGTTCAGCATGGTTAGCTAGAGGAGAGACTGCCGACGACGGTACGTTGCTTGGTATGGGCTTTTATGTCCAAGGAATTGATAGCGAAATGCCAAACTAGTCATACGTAAATCAATTGCTATTAAAAGGAGGCCTCTGGTCTCCTTTTTTTCCTTTATAATTAAATTATTTTTTAGAGCAAATAATGTTTGATTTTTTAGTAATTGGGGGAGGCATCGCAGGCATCTCTGCCGCAGCTCGCCTTTCTTCACTTGGGAAATGCCTTGTTCTTGAGCGGGAGCCACATCTGGCATATCATTCCTCAGGAAGGTCAGCCGCTCTTTACGAAGTGAATTACGGCAGCCCATCTACAATAGCACTCGCAAAAGCTAGCCGTAAGGACTTTGATAGCCTCCTAACCGGGGTATTAAGCCCGCGTGGGTTTATGTTGTTGTGCTTGCGTGGTGAAGAAACTCAATATGAATCCGATCTAGTACAAATGGACCTCACTGAAATCTCCATGAGAGAAGCGGTGGGTATGGTTCCAATTCTGAATCAAAACGATGTGCTTAGAGCAGCGGTAAGTGGGACAGCACAAGACATCGATACAGATATGATGGTCCAAAATTTTGCTCGCCTACTCCGTGACAATGGAGGCCAGATTGAGACAAATCATGAAGTAAAATCGATCAAAAAGATGTCTTATGGTTGGCGGCTGGACACGGATCAGGGCTCCTTTATGGCCAAAATTCTAATTAATGCGGCTGGAGCCTGGGGAGATAAAGTTGCAGAGATGGCCAATATTCCTGAAATTGGTCTTACTCCAATGCGGCGAAGCGTTGCCAGACTTTTACCACCGTCTAATTTAGACGTTAAAGGGTGGCCCGTACTCTTTGGACCCGGTGAGCGTTGGTATGCAAAGCCAGATGCTGGCGGTTTGATTATATCTTTAGCAGAAGAGACACCGAGCCCACCGATGGATGCCTGGGCTCATGAGTTGGACCTAGCTGAAGCTTTGGCTCGTTATCAAGATTATGTCACTGCGCCCGTAACTCGACCAGTTGCATCTTGGGCAGGCTTGCGCACCTTTGCGCCAGACAGAAGTTTAGTATTGGGACCAGCACAAAAAGATAGCAGCTTCATTTGGGCTGTAGGCCAAGGTGGATATGGTTTTTTTACAGCCCCCGCTGCATCACAATTCATCGCAGATGTAGCAGTCGGAAAAGAACCAAACTTTGACTCAAAAATATTATCAGATTTAAGTCCTAGCCGATTCCCATCTTAATTTTATTTTTCTGAAATACTCGTGTCACCAAGTCGTTAATTTCAGCCATCTAAACGGATAGTCTCATTTTTTGGGTCATAAGGGCTATCTTCGACAACGACGCAATCCCACAATTGATCCAGAATTTTCACCTTGAGCTTTGTGCCAGCAACAGCCAACTTTGGAGAAACGTAGCCCATACCAATAGATTTCTTGAAATGTACCGAATAGCCACCAGACGTAAGACGACCCACGCGGTCATCCCCATGATAAAGCACTTCACGACCCCAAGGGTCAGCATCTAGGGGCCCGTCAATTAAGAGGGTGCAGCATTGAACACGGATGCCAGCTGCCTCCATTTCTGCCTTGCCATGAAAGTTTTTGGTTAAATCCACAAATCGTGGCAAGTCTGCTTCCAGTGGAGTAGCGTCTCGACCAAGCTCATTGCCAAAAGCCCGGTATGATTTCTCTTGTCTAAGCCAATTCTGAGCGCGAGCTCCCACTAACTTCATACCATGCTTTTTTCCAGTTTTTTCAATTAAATCGAATAGATAGTTCTGCATTTCCATTGGATGATGCAATTCCCAACCTAACTCACCGGTATAAGCAACGCGGATAGCATTGACTGGACACATTCCTAACTCAATTTGCTTGGCAGATAGCCAGGGGAAACGCTTGTTAGATAACGCTGTCGCCGGATTTGGGTCATTGATAATTTCAGAAAGCACATCCCGAGACTTTGGCCCCGCAATAGCAAAAACGCCCCATTGTGTCGTGACATCTTGCAGTTCAATTCGTCCAAATTCAGATTCTTTATCTTCAATCGATTTTTTTAAGTAGTCTTGGTCATAAGCCGTCCAAGCTCCCGCAGAAACAAGGTAAAACTCATTTTCTGATAATCTTACTATTGTATACTCTGTTCTAGTCGTACCGTGAGACGTGAGCGCGTAGGTTAGGTTGATCCGGCCAATCCGGGGAAGTTTATTACAAGTAAACCAATCCAGAAAGGCGGTCGCCCCCGGTCCCTTCACTATATGCTTCGTAAACGCCGTGGCGTCCACCAGCCCTACCCCTTCACGTATAGCCTTCGCTTCTTCAACGGCGTATTTCCACCAATCACCACGCCGAAAGCTACGAGATTTATGGTCAAAATCTTCTTCAGCATTTACTGGTCCAAAGTAATTGGGACGCTCCCAGCCGTTCACCCATCCAAATTGCGCTCCCCTCTCCCTCTGGCGGTCATAGGCTGGCGCAGTACGTAAAGGACGCGCCGCTGGCCGCTCCTCATCGGGGTGGTGCAGGACATAAACATGATCATAACATTCTTCATTTTTTCTCATGGCAAATTCGGTAGTCATCCAGCTGCCGTAACGTTTAGGATCCAGACTGGCCATATCAATTTCGGCTTCGCCATCCACCATCATTTGCGCCATGTAATAGCCAGTACCTCCAGCCGCTGTTATTCCAAAGCTGAAGCCTTCGGCCAACCACATGTTACGCAATCCAGGGGCAGGTCCCACGAGTGGATTTCCATCTGGCGTGTAGCAAATCGGACCGTTAAAATCACCCTTAAGACCACTTTCAGCACAGGATGGAATCCTATGTATCATGGCCATGTACTGCTCTTCAATTCTCTCAAGTGCGAGTGGGAATAGATCTGCCCGGAAGCTATCAGGCACACCATGCTCAAAACGAGCTGGCGCATCTTTCTCATAGACACCCAAAATCCACCCACCCCGCTCCTCACGTACATAACTCTGAGCGTCAGCGTCACGGATCACAGGATGTTCCAAATTACCCGCCTCGCGGTATTCAACCAGTGATGGATCCTTCTCCATTACTATAAATTGATGCTCAACTGGGATAGCCGGTATCTTGATATTCAACATTTTAGCTGTGCGCTGTGCATGGTTACCGGAAGCTGTCACCACATGCTCCGCTGTTATAACAACTTGTTCCTCCGACGGCACAAGATTACCCCCCTTTTCGGCCATTTTAGTGCAGGTGACTTCCCAATGGGTTCCTGTCCAACTAAAAGCATCAGCCTGCCATTTTCGCTCAATTTTAACACCAAACTGACGGGCCCCCTTGGCCATGGCCATCGTAACGTCGGCAGGATTAATATAGCCATCCGTACTGTGATAAAGGGCACCTTTCAAATCTTCAGTGTTGATCAATGGCCACTTTTTTTTGATTGCTTCAGGTGTCATGAACTCATAGGGCACACCGCAGGTTTCTGCTGTTGAAGCGTATAATTTATATTCGTCCATTCTGGCATCTGTCTGTGCCATTCGTAAATTACCTACGACGGCGAAACCAGCATTCAGCCCCGTTTCAGATTCCAGACTCTTATAAAAATCAACAGAATACTTGTGTATGTGAGTGGTTGCATAAGACATATTAAATAGCGGAAGAAGCCCTGCCGCATGCCATGTGGAGCCAGAGGTAAGTTCGTCACGTTCGATCAACATCGTATCCCAGCCGCGCTTACCAAGATGATAGGCAATAGAGGTCCCAACAGCACCACCTCCAACAACCAAAGCTTTTACCTGTGTTTTCATCACATGCGACTCCTTTTCGTATTGCGGCCACATTGCCCCAACTTATTTAAAAATGGGAAGGCTTGCCGACCACCCATTCACAAAAACCGACTTAAGCAGTTATTTTAACTATACAGATAAAGTATTTGGTTTGCGCAAACAAAACACTAATCTAGCCTACCAGGCATATCGATAAAAATTTACATTTTTTCCTCTTCTCTGTATCGGTCTTATGTGGCAAATAAAATTAATGTATATTCAGTCCAAAAATGATAAATGTAATTAATTTTAGGCAGCATTATGAAACAAAAAATATCAGCAATTGCTTACTTAGCTATTTCTCTGCTATTTTTTGTTCATGGTGCAGCGGCAGACACGCTCATTCGTGGTGCAGAAACTAATCTCCCACTACCTCGTTTTGTATCCTTGAAGGCCAGTGAGGGAAATGTCCGCCGCGGACCCTCATTGTCTCACCGGATTGATTGGATTTTAAAACATCGCAACACGCCGCTCCAGGTGGTCGCCGAACATGGCCACTGGCGCAAAGTACTAGACTTTGAAGGAGCCGGTGGGTGGATCCACTACTCACTACTTTCAGGATCACGTATGGTTGTGGTTCGCGATGAACTTTTGGATTTAAAACAACAACCCAAATCTGAGTCTTTAAGCAAAGCCCAACTGCAGCAAAATGTAATTGCCCGCCTTAATGCTTGCGAAATTCAATGGTGCAAAGTAACAGCCGGCGGATACAAAGGTTGGGTGCAAAAAACAGCACTATGGGGCGTCAACTCTGATGATATTTTTGATTAACACTTTAATCCAATCCGCGGTTTTTTAATAACGCGCTGGCATCAGGCATCCTACCACGGAAAGCTAAATATAATTGCTCCGCATCTTCGCTACCACCTTTTGAAAGTATACAGTCATGTAATGACTGCGCGCGCTCTGGGTCGAATGCACCACCTAAACTTTCAAAAGAAGCAAACGCATCAGCGTCCATGACCTCAGACCACATATAACTGTAATAGGCACTGGAATATCCATCCCCAGCGAATACGTGAGCAAACTGAGGGGTTGCGTGCCGCATCCCAATAGCGTCTGGCATGTTAATTTCAGATAAAATTTCAGTCTGTCGTGCCATGATATCAACTGGCGCAGGGCCCTCATGAAACGTCAAGTCTACTAGTGCTGAAGCAATATACTCCACAGTTTGGAAGCCCATATCAAAGTTAGCTGCCCCCAACATTCGTTTTAACAAATCTCTGGGCATGGGCTCACCAGTTTCTGCATGAATTGCAAATTTCTGAAGAACTTCTGGTTGCTCGAGCCAATGCTCATAAAGTTGACTGGGCAGTTCGACAAAATCACGTGCAACAGAGGTCCCAGACACTGCAGAATAAGTGACGGCACTTAACATCTGGTGTAATGCATGGCCAAATTCATGAAATAAAGTACGGGCGTCGTCAAATGATAGTAGTGGCACTTCACCCTCTATCGGCTTCGCAAAATTGCAAACATTAATCACAATTGGGGAGCGCATATCAGGTTTCTTGCGTTGGCTTTGTAGGGCTGAGCACCACGCACCAGAGCGCTTACTGCTCCTCGCAAAATAGTCACCAATAAATAATGCTAGGTGTCTTCCATTACGACTAACCTCCCACACCCGTGCATCTGGGTGATAAAGTGGCTGTTTCACTTCTTTGAATGACAATCCAAACAGCCGGGAGGCACAGTCAAAAGCGGCAGCAATCATTTGCTCTAATTTTAGATAGGGTTTTAACTCGGTCTCATTTAAATTATGGTCTGCCAGTCGCCGTTTTTCTGCATAATAACGCCAATCCCAAGCTTTTAGTGGACCTCTGATCCCATCTTTCTCCATCATTTTCTCTAAAATTTTTGCATCAATGTCGGCACAAGCCTTTGCTGGAGCCCAAACCTCCATCAGTAACTCACGCACTCGTCTTGGTGTCTTAGCCATCTCAGTTGTAAGTTTAAAATCGGCAAAGCAATCGAACCCCAATAGCGTTGCTTTTTCATGGCGTAACTCTAGAGTTTCAGTGGCAGCATTTCTATTATCTGTCGCACCTCCATTTGCACCACGCGATGTCCAAGCCTTATAAACAATTTCCCTAAGGTCTCGGCGCTCAGAAAATTGTAGAAACGGAACAGTCAACGAGCGTGATAAGGTCACAACAGGTCCATTAGCACCTTTTTCTTGTCCTGCGGCTCGTGCCGAAGCAACAACAAAATCAGGCAGACCCAATAGATCAGCATCTGTCAAATTTAGAAACCAATCACGTTCATCAGCCAAGAGGTTTTGAGTAAAATTTGTTCCTAATGTCGCTAGTCGTGATTTTATTTGGGCCATTCTATCCGCAGCTTTGCCTTTGAGCTGCGAGCCAGCCCTGACAAAACTCCGATGGGTGAGCATCAAGACCCTTTCTTGCTCCGGCGAAAGGTTTAAGGAAGATCGGTTACTCCATAAATACTCAATTCGTTCAAAGAGTTTCTTGTTTGATGAGACAGTAGATGAGTAGGCTGAAATTTTAGGAGCGAATTCACGTTGCAGTTCCTCTCGGACTACATTGCTGTCACATCCCGCGAGCGTGTAGAAAACTGATGCTACCTGTTCAAGAACAGACTCCGCCTCCTCCTGCGCAATGATAGTATTTTCAAAAGTTGGTATTTCCGAACTTTCTGCAATTTCCAATATACCAGCCAAAGCAATCTCTAGTGCCTTGTCCATGGCTGGAGAAAAGTCAGAATCTAAAATTCTATCAAACGGTGCGAGCCCAAAGGGCGTTTGCCACGTGTTAAGTAGGATCATGAATGGCCTTTCGGTTTAACAGCTAAGACTGGCATATCGGACAATCAGCCGACACATTTGTTGATATAACTCGGGTTTCTGCATCTAGAATGTTATAAATTGCAAGTTTTCCACGCAACGGCTTTCCAGCATCTAGGAGATACTTGAGGGCCTCGCCTGCCATCAGGCTACCTATAACCCCTGGCAGAGCAGAAAATACTCCAACCTGTGCACATGTTCCTGCAATCTCTGCATTGGGAACCTCTGGGAAGACGCATTGGTAGCAAGGCCCAGACTGGTCTGGATCAAAGACAGACAATTGGCCTTCCCACTGAGTGAGCGCACCACTTACCAGTGGCACCTTTTGTACCACGCACGCCCTATTGACCATATACCGTGTATTAAAATTATCTGTCCCATCCAGCACAATATCGTATTCAGAAATTAATGCCTCCGCAATATCAACCTCGAACTTTCGTCGATAGGTTTTTACCGCAACATATGGATTTAATGCGCGAATTGATTGTGCCGCTGACTCCACTTTAGCCAACCCAATATCAGAGTCTCGATGGATAATTTGCCTCTGCAAATTACTGGCCTCAACCACATCCTCGTCTATCACCCCAATCGTTCCGACTCCCGCTGCCGCCAGATACTGCATTGCAGGCGCACCCAGGCCACCGGCACCAATCACCAAAACTTTAGCCCTTCTGAGACGCATCTGACCGGATCCGCCAATTTCAGGCATCACAATATGTCGGGCGTAACGATCTAGCTCGGTATCAGACATATGCTTGTCATTATTGGCAACAGTTTTACGCACTCTTCCACGGAGTTGCCGCAAACCAGTCCGATATATCAAAATTATTACACCAAACCCAGCCACCAAAGCCCAGATGTGCCACGACCCACCCGTATTAACACGAACTGGGTGCTCCAGTGGCAAGACAATATGTCCAAGAATTACTGCAGCAAAAACAACACCTATCATTAACTGGCGTTGCTTAATTGGTGCCTTCATTGCCCACCCAGTTATCCATAACACTGCACAAATTGTCCCAACAAAGATCATTATTTTTCGCCTGTTGAACCAAAACCACCGTCACCGCGAATTGTGGGGCTCAGGCTATCTACCAAAGAAAAGTCTGCCTGCAACACCGGCGATACGACCATTTGAGCAATCCTATCTCCGTGCGAGACCGTGAAGTCATCTGAACCAACATTAAGTAAAATTATGCCAAGAGGCCCCCTGTAATCAGAGTCAATTGTACCAGGCGCGTTAGCCAATGTAATTCCATACTTTAGTGCGAGGCCTGAGCGTGGACGTATTTGAACTTCAAAATCTTTTGCAATAGCAATGCGCAAGCCAGTGCCTATTAAAACCCGTGAACCTGCATGCAGAATTAAATCGGACCTATCTATCAGGTTAGCCCTCAAGTCGGCACCCGCAGCGCCCGAGGTGGCATATTTAGGTAGGCCTAAAGATTGATCTGCCCCATCCTCCCAGGCAAATTCTATTAGCGGTTTCATGCCAGGGTGCCTACAATCCGTTGAGCAAGTCGAAATGCCACTTCAGTTTTGGACATCTCCTCCCACGCCTCTACTCCGTCCTTATCTAAAATTGTTACTGTATTATTTTGTCCACCTACTATTCCAGTTGAACTGGATACATCGTTAGCAACGATCCAATCACATCCCTTTCGTGAGAGTTTATTTCTTGCATTTTTAATAACATCATCTGTCTCTGCAGCAAAACCAACCACCAGCTTTGGTCTTTTAGCGTGCTGCGATACTATCGCTAAAATATCTGGATTTTCTAAAAACTTTAACTCTGGCACATCACCTGAGGTGGACTTCTTAATCTTTTTATCCTGTATGCCATCAACTCGCCAATCAGCTACTGCTGCGGCAAACACGGCTCCGTCAACTGGCAGCAACTCCTGCACAGCATCAAGCATTTCTTGAGCTGTTTCAACGTGATAAGCTGTCACCCCCAAAGGTACAGGCACATCCGTAGGTCCAGTAACAAAGCTCACCTGTGCACCCAAATCCCGAAGCGCTGCCGCAATTGCACTTCCCTGTGTACCGGAAGATCTATTAGTGATGTAGCGGATCGGATCAATTGGCTCACGCGTTGCGCCAGAAGTCACTAGTAAGTGTTTACCCACCAACGAACCGCTGTGAAAAAACTGTTCTACAGAACCGACAATCTCTGAAACTTCAGCCATTCGCCCAAGCCCGTATTCACCACAGGCCATTTCACCCTTATTCGGACCAATAAGCTTAACTGTATCATTATCCAGCAAAGCTAAATTTCGTTGTGTAGCTGGATGATCCCACATGCGAACGTTCATGGAAGGTGCAACCATGACTGGGGTATCTGTCGCCAACAGAATAGTTGATGCAAGATCGTCCGATATTCCGCTGACCATTTTGGCTATTATGTTGGCAGTGGCTGGAGCAACAAGGATCAAATCTGCTGAGCGCGAAAGCTCAATATGCCCCATTTCAACCTCATCCTTGAGGTCAAATAGGTCTGAATAAACCTTAGAGCGTGCCAAGGCGGCAATACTTAGCGGTGTCACAAACTTTTCCGCCGCTTTTGTTAGGACTGGGGTTACCTTAAAGCCATGCTTTGTTAACCGTCTTATTAGCTCAGGAGCCTTAACCGCGGCTATACCGCCAGTAATGATAAGAAGTATTTTTTTTACACCCATCAGCAATAGTTAAGCAGCTGGGCCTCGCTTCGCAAGGCCCAGCTATTAGTGGAAAAAAGCCTGAGCTTCTGGCGCTTCAGTTTCAAGGCTAGCCCGCATCTTTTTAAATGCTGCAGCTTCAATCTGCCTGATGCGTTCTTTTGAAAGCTCCAGTTCAACTCCCAAACTCTCAAGGGTCCGAGGAACTTCAATCAATTTACGTTCTCTCACAATGTATTTTTCTCGATCATTTAGTGCACCCATTGCTTGCACGAGCCAAGCTCTCAAAGCCTCTTGATCGTGCTCAAACTCAACAGTGTCCGCCGCCTGATCGCTACTATCTTCCAGCGTATCAATCCATTCCCGGCCTTCGTCTTCCGTAGACTGAGTCGCATTCAGGGAAAAATCTGATCCAGAGAGCCGTCCATCCATCATTTCCACGTCATGTAACGGGACACCTAGATCTTGCGCTATCAATTGTTGCAACTGGTGTTTGTCCAGTGTTTGGTCTGCATTATTAGCGTCACGCTCAAGTCGCGCCTGGATTCGACGCATATTAAAAAATAATGATTTCTGAGGGCTAGTAGAGCCAGTTCTTACCATCGACCAATTACGCATCACATGCTCTTGGACAGAAGCTTTAATCCACCAAACCGCATATGTTGAAAACCTTACCCCACGGTCGGGATCAAATTTTTCAGCAGCCTTCATGAGACCAAGACCCGCCTCCTGTATTAAGTCATTCATCGGCACGCCATACCGCTTAAATTTGGCCGCTTGGGAGATTGCCAGACGCATATATGCGTTGATTAAGCGATGCAGGCTTTGCTCACAGCGATCATCACGCCAAGCGTAGGCCAATTTTAATTCTGTTTCAGCGTCTAGCATCTCAGCCTTCATGGCTGTGCGTGGCAGGACATTGTCAGTTCGAGCATCTAAGGGCATGGAAAGCGCTCCTGTAATCATTTATATTAAAAGTCTTGTTATGAGTTAGATACGCGTCTAATTCACAATTGGATCATGTTAAGGAAAAAAACTATGAATTTGGGTAATTCAAAAGTTTGCTTGGTTCTTGGCGGCGCTCAGTCTGGCAAGTCACTTTTTGCTGAAAATTTAATAATCCAGTCCAGCAGGCCCCGCCGCTATATTGCGACAGCACAAGCTTGGGATAGTGAGATGGAAAAAAAAATTGCAGCTCACCAAGTGCAACGCGGCCTCGGATGGACCACCTGCGAGACCCCAATTAATATTGTTGACGACATTAGAGCAGCAGATCAAAGTGAAATAATACTTCTGGATTGCATCACCCTATGGTTAACAAACTTGTTGATGGCAAAACACAGTATCGAAAGACACTCCCAACTACTGCTAGACACTCTTATCAATCCGCCTTGTCCTATCGTGATAGTGAGCAATGAAGTTGGGCAAGGTATTGTCCCTGACAACTCCATGTCTCGAGCTTTTGTTAAGCACCAAGGCAATATAAATCAAAAGTTGGCTGAAATAGCCCAGCAAGTTATTTTTATTACGGCCGGACTGCCACAAATTTTAAAGGGTCCAAAATGACCGATTGGTACTGGGTCCGGCACGGGCCCACCCATGAAAAAACCTTTGTTGGATGGCGTGATGTACCAGCAGATCTCTCAAACCAGCCATTAATTAATAGGGTTGCCAGATATTTACCCAATAATGCCGTCGTCGTATCATCCGATTTAATACGTTCCATCACTACAGCCGACGCCCTGAGCACAGGGCGTAAACGACTCGCACATGAGCACGGCATCCGCGAATTCAATTTTGGAGATTGGGATGGCATGCATTTCAGTGATGTCGCAAAAACTGACCCAGTACTTAGCCGCGCCTACTGGGAAAAGCCCGGCGATGTTGCCGCCCCTAATGGTGAAAGCTGGAATGTAGCTGCAGCAAGAGCGCGAATTGTAGTGGACCGTTTGTCCAAAAAACATAGTAGCATAATCGCGGTAGCACATTTTGGAATAATCTTAACCCAAGTTCAAAGAGCGTTAGGTGCCAGCGCTTATGATTGTCTTGCTAATAAAATAGATAACTTTAGCGTTACACATCTCAAAGAAGACAACGGTGCATGGTCGCTTAACTGTATCAATTACCTGCCATGAGCGGTAAAATTGAAATTATAAAAGAAACTACAAGTTTCAATCAATTTTTAGGTACGGATTACCCGAAAAACTGCGGCCGCAGACCAACCCGCGAAAATAGCAATAGCCAAAGATAACAAGCCATATGTGGCTGGACGCTGATGAGCTAAGTTATACAACCATCGTTCAATTCCAACTTTTCGTACATCAATTTTTGTTTCCTGCTGAGCTAGCACTTTACCATCTTGCGTAAGGAAAATTCGGGTTGTGTAGGCGCCTTCAACTAGGTTTGCTGGCAAGGTAACGGATGTTGAAAATAGAGTGTTATCTTGAAGCGTGACTGCTCCAGGTAGGGTTTGATACAAACCTTGGTCTTGCCTAATTCTAATAATCGCTTTGGTGAACGCGACCGGATCATCTACTGACATAGGTGCGCCAACAGACCGTATCATTCGCTCCACTGAGATACTATGGCGCAAGTCTTCAACGGTATCTAATAACTGGCTTAAAGGTCCAGTCGTGGCAACTGCATAAAAACTGGGAGCAAGGTCAATTTCAACGGAGTCAACATTCACCCAAATCCCAAACTTTTTTTCTTTACGTCTTACCATTACGGCCCGACGGGGGCTCGCAATTGCAACCACAACTCCCAGCGGTTCATTTAAGGATAGCTCATCAGTCGCTTTAACCGCGCCAAACACCAGTATTTCTGAACCATCGAAAAAGGCGGTAATCCCAATCTCGTTTTTAGATAATCCCATAACTATCTCTTGACTGAAAACCGCACGCGCAAAACAGAATAGGGTAATTAAAAAATAAGCACAGACGGTCCGCATCAATGACCCCCAATACCGCTGAGATTAAAAATCTCAGACGGCTCAACTATTAGGTCAAAAGCTAACTTAGCGCACACCAACAGTACCATGGTAGCGAGTAAAATACGTAGCTGCTCAGCCTTAAGCTTTGCACCAATCACGGTTCCAAACTGCGCCCCGATGACGCCTCCCACCAATAGTAGGACAGCCAGCACCATATCCACAGTATAATTGGTGGTTGCGTGCAGCATAGTTGTAAACGCCGTTACAAAAATAATCTGAAACAGCGAAGTACCTACCACAACCTTTGTTGGCATCCCCAATATATAAATCATAGCAGGTACCATTATAAAGCCGCCACCCACCCCCATAATAGCCGCTAAAACACCAACCAAAATGCCAATAGAAATAGGTGGAATTACAGAAATATAGAGGCCAGACACGCGAAAACGCATCTTAATTGGCAATGCATGTATCCATGTACGCTTGTGGCGTGGCTTTGAAGTGCCAACGCGCTTTACATTACTTAAGGCTCGTAAACTTTCAATAAACATTAAGCTTCCAATGATACCTAGGAATACGACATAACAAAGCTTAACTAGTAGATCGACCTGGCCTAACCCTTTGAGGTAATTAAAAATAAATACACCCATTCCGGCACCAATCAAACCGCCAATCAAAAGTACGCCACCCATTTTAAAGTCAACGGTACGTCGTTTTACATGCGCTAAAACTCCAGAAAAAGAAGACGCAACTATTTGATTAGCTTCTGTTGCCACGGCGACAGCCGGAGGAATTCCAATAAAGAACAAGAGTGGTGTCATTAAAAACCCACCACCAACACCAAACATACCAGACAATACACCGACTATTCCGCCCAATCCTAACAAAAGAAAAGCATTTACCGAAACTTCAGCGATGGGTAGATAAATATACATGGGGCCGCATAGCCCCATCGTTGCGTTGCAGCAAGCGATTATGGGAAATACTATCTATTTCGATGTCCGTGGAGCTGATTAGCACCACACTACGATTCTGTCTGAGCCTATTTTTCTTTGACGTAAGGTACTCCACCAGATCTTGGTGGGATAGCCTTACCAACAAACCCAGCCAAAACGACCACGGTAAGAATATATGGCAAGGATTGAATAAACACTACTGGGATCTTAATTTGGGTACTCGTACCCACATCCCACACGCTCGCAACAATCATAAAAGCAATTAATGCTAGACCAAATGCAAGCCCACCAAGCACAAACTTGTCTAGTAGGTCTTTGCGCCAAACATAACCTACCAACCCGACGGTCATTATAGACAGAGCAGCACTTAGAGACCAAGCGGGCAGCAGAATATTCTGGAACCTGTTGTCAACCGCAAAGAAGAAGCCAAATAGTAGACAGGCACCCAACGCGTACCACGGGCGCCACTTTGCAAAAATCAATGCAGCCAATGCAATAAATCCGCGACCAGCTGACATATCTTTGGTAAAGTTAGCTTGCAACGCTGTCGAAATATATGCACCAGCAATTCCGCATAATACACCACAGATTATAACTGCCGCATAACGCATACCAACGACGGAAATTCCTGCCGTATCCACAGCCGCAGGATTTTCTCCAACAGCACGCAATCGGAGCCCAAAGCGCGTTTTGTATAAAATGAACCAGGATAGAGGAACCGTCAATAAGGCAACATAAACCAATAGGGAATGTCCGGACAGCAATTCAGAGTATATTTGCATAATTGGTCCTGCATCGGCCATTTCCTTGGATGGGACAGCCCCCGGGAAATTTATTGGTTCAAACCGTCCACCAGATTTCAAGGGTGGCGTTCTACCCCCTTGTCCAAACCATGCCTGAGACACGACAACAGTAAGCCCTGCAGCTAAAAAGTTTATAGCCACACCTGAAATTATTTGGTCACCTCTTAAGGTTATAGAAGCTAGTCCGTGAATAGCTGACATCGCAACTGAAGCCCCTATTCCTGCCAAAAGTCCGATCCAGACAGACCCTGTAACAAATGCTAGCGACGCCGATAAGAATGCTGCTGCAAGAATTTTACCTTCAAGACCAATATCAAAGATTCCTGCTCGCTCGGAAAATAAACCCGCCAAACATACTAAAAGTAGTGGGGTAGCCAAACGTAATGTACTATCAAGAACTTGAATTAGGGTAAGGAAATCCATTTGCTAACCTTTCCAAACTGCTAAAAACAGCCGCTCCAGTGGAGCACGAACCATCAAGGTAAGGGCGCCCGTGAATAGAATAACAAGCGCCTGAATTACTATGATCATCTCTCTTGGAATTTTGGTCCAGAGGGCTAACTCTGCTCCCCCCTGATAGAGAAACCCAAATAATAAAGCAGCAAGCAACACGCCGAGTGGATGACTGCGGCCCATCAATGCTACAGCAATTCCAATAAATCCCGCGCCTTCAGTGAAGTTTAGAATGAGTCTCTCACTCTCACCTTGCGTGGTGTTTATCGCCATCATTCCGCAAAGCGCACCCGATATCATCATGGCGATCATAATAATCTTAACAGAACCCACGCCGGCGTAACGCGCCGCTGGTCCAGATTTGCCCAGCGCTCGAATTTCATAACCCAGAGGCGTACGCCAAATTAGATACCAAACTGCCACACAAGCCAATAATGCTATAAAAAAACTCACATTTGCCGGAGCCGATCTGAACATTTTTTCAATTCCCAAGATCTGAGCCATATCCTCAAATGTTGGCAAGTGGGTGCTAGTTGGAAAATTTGCCGTTGCTGGATCCATGCTTCCTTTGGGTTTTAAAGCTCCAACTAAAAAGAAATTTAATACACCAGCCGCAATGAAATTAAACATTATTGTCGTTATGACAATATGGCTTCCTCTTTTTGCTTGTAGGTAGGCTGGCAAACCAGCCCAGATCATTCCAAATATAGCGGCACCGAATGATGCTCCAATAATGGCTAGGCTCCAATGTGGCCAAGGAATAAAAAGGCACACGAGAGCTACGCCTAGGCCACCTATCATTGCTTGGCCTTCGCCACCAATATTGAATAAGGCCGCATGGAAAGCCACGGATACTGCAAGCCCAGTAAAGATGAAATTTGTAGTATAATACAGCATATAGCCCCAACCCGCGGACCGCATCAAAGTACCTTCGACCATAAGCTTTAATGCCTCAGAAGGGCTTTCTCCAATTGCTAAAATCAACAACGCGGACAAAAATGCCGCCAACACTAGCGACACTATAGGAACAAGGACAACGTCGGCCCATTTTGGCATCACATCCATAAGAATGCTCCAAATTTTTCAATAGAAGGAATTAAATTCATTGGCCTGCCTCACCTGTAACACCTGCCATCAGAAGGCCTAGCTCTTTTTCATTTGTCAGAGAAGGAACACGTTCCCCCATAATTTGACCGTCAAACATTACAACAACTCTATCTGAGAGGGATAGAATTTCATCCAATTCAACAGAGATAAGAAGGATGGCTTTACCCCGATCTCGCAGCGCAACAATCTGTTGGTGAATAAATTCAATAGCACCAATATCTACGCCCCTGGTTGGTTGACCAACTAAAAGTAAATCTGGATTACGCTCTATCTCACGCGCTAAGACAATTTTTTGTTGGTTGCCCCCAGAAAAATTTTTAGCAGCCAATTTTGGATTTGGTGGGCGCACATCAAAGCGGGTCATTTTTGCTGCGGTTTCATCACGAATTGCCACATTATCCATCAGAAACCTGTTTGATTGGTGGGCAGGATCTCGGTGATAGCCAAAAACAGAATTCTCCCAAGCCGTAAAATCCATAATCAAGCCCTCTCGCTGGCGGTCCTCTGGTACGTGAGCAATGCCGCGCGCACGGCGCGATTGACCATCACTCGAGGAGCCAGTCAGGTCTATTTCTGATCCGTTTACAAAGACAGAGCCCGTCGCAACTTGGTACCCTCCCAACACTGCCAAAAGTTCCGATTGACCATTTCCCGCAACACCAGCAACTCCCAATATTTCTCCAGCCCGTACGTTGAGACTTACATCCTTAAGTCTTTGTACCCCAGCATCATCTATTACATTTAACCCAGAGACTTCTAAAATTTGATTCTTAGGCTGAGCGGGTGTTTTATCCACACGCAACAAAACTTTTCGACCCACCATTAATTCAGCCAAATTCTCAGGGCTCGTATCAGTAGTTTGCACAGTTGCAGTCATCTCACCGCGTCGCATTACGCTCACAGTGTCCGTTATTTCCATGATTTCACGTAATTTATGGGTAATAAAAATAACAGTTTTACCTTCATCACGAAGCCGTCCAAGTATGCGAAAAAGCTGAGCAGCTTCAGCTGGAGTCAGAACTCCAGTCGGCTCATCTAAAATCAAAATGTTAGCCTTGCGATAAAGAGCCTTTAGTATTTCCACCCGCTGCTGCATGCCAACGCCAATGTCTTCAATCACAGCGTCAGGATCAATATTTAGCTCATACTCTGCCGCCAATTCATCAAGCTCTGCCCTCGCCTTACGAAGCGATGGCGCCAGAAAGGCTCCACTTTCAGCACCAAGAACAATATTTTCAAGTACTGAAAAGTTTTCAACCAACTTAAAGTGTTGAAACACCATGCCAATACCAGCAGAAATTGCGGCTTGGCTATCAGGTATCAACGTCTTCTGATTATCAATAAAAATCTCACCAGCATCAGCCTTATAGAAGCCATATAGTATAGACATTAATGTAGATTTTCCCGCGCCATTTTCTCCGATAATGCCATGAATGGTTCCAGGCATCACCCGAATAGAAATATCTTTGTTGGCTTGAACTGGTCCAAAAGCTTTGGAAATGCCTTTAAGTTCAATTGCGGGGTTTTTACTCATCAAAAAACCTTTGTTTAAAAAGGCCGCACCAAAAGTTTGGTGCGGCCCTATAAAGTTAAAGTTAGAAAACTAACCTAAAAGGACACTGCTGGGCAGGTCTCATCATCCGTGTAGTTGTGAACACTCATAGAACCACTTGAAATTGATGCTGCAGATGCATCAACTTTGGCTTGCATGTCAGCTGTTATCAATGAGGCATTATTATCATCAAGAGCGTAACCTACGCCACCGTTTGCAATACCCATTTGGAAGTTACCTGTTTCAAGGTTATCTCCCTGTTTAAATGCATCATAAACAGCATTATCCACACGCTTCAACATAGATGTCAGAACTTTTCCAGGGTGCATCCAGTTTTGGTTGGCATCAACACCAATGGACAAAATGCCCTCATCAGCTGCAGTTTGCAAAACACCAACGCCAGTTCCGCCAGCAGCAGCAAACACTACGTCTGCACCTTGGCTAATTTGCGCTTTTGTCAACTCAGACCCCTTAACCGGGTCATTCCATGCGGCAGGTGTTGTTCCGGTCATATTAGCGATGACAGTTGCATTAGGATTTACCGCTTTGACGCCTTGAGCGTAACCGCAGCCAAAACGACGAATAAGAGGAATATCCATACCACCAACAAAGCCAACAGTACCAGTTTTAGAAGCCTGGGCCGCTAACATTCCTACAAGATAGGAACCTTCATGTTCATTAAAGCCAATTCCACGCACATTTGGCATACTGAGCCAGTTCACGTCGATGACCGCAAATTTTGTGTCTGGATAATCTGGCGCGACTTTACTTAGTGCATCCGCAAAAGCAAAACCAGCCATAACTATTGGATTGGAACCAGCTTCGGCGAAACGACGTAGCGCTTGCTCACGCTGTGCTTCATTCTGAAGTTCAATTTCGCGGAAAGAGCCACCAGTTTCATCGGCCCAGCGTTGCGCACCGGTGAAAGCTGACTCATTAAACGATTTATCAAATTTGCCACCAAGGTCAAAGATGATTGCAGGATCAGCAACAGCGGCACTTGCGCTAATTGCTACGGCAGCCGCGCTGCTTAGTATAGATTTCATAAAACTCATTGGGGTCCCCCATTAATGGTTAAAGCCCAGTGAAAAGAATCCCTTAGGCCATATGCGAGCAGATCTTATGATCATGCACAAGATAGCCTGCTCTGCCAAGGTAGGGTCAATAGTAAATTTTAAAAACTTTAATATTTTTAAATAAAACGTGGTTTAGTTTTAGTTATTTTTACCTCATTGACCACTTATTAGGTGTTTTTGAAGTGTCAAAGCATCACAACAAGTACCATCTCTGCGTTTGTAATAGTCAGTGCGGCAACCAACCTGCTCAAATGCAAACTTATTATAGAGCGCTATAGCCGCTAAATTATCAGAAGCAACCTCCAGGAAGGCCGAATGTCCTCCCTCCTTTGACGCCATTTCTAGAAATTTTAATAGGAGTGCCGATGCGTGCCCCTGCCGTCGATCTAATGGCGCGCATGCAAATGTTAAAATTTCTAACTCACCCAAAACAAATCGTCCGAGAACAAAGCATCGGGCGACAGATAATGATCTTGTGTTGGACTGAGAGATAAGGTTTTCAAATTCTTCCGATGTCCACGGTCTTTCGTCCGCAAATGCCTGTTCATGAATACCCGCCATTTCGTGAGCGGATAAAATGTAATCACCGGAAAGTATTGGCATCCTTATCTAGGTTTGCAGGCTAATTAAGCCGCAACTGGGCGCACCTCGACCACTTCAGGAATATAATGGCGCAGGAGGTTTTCTATACCCATCTTCAATGTAAGTGTGGAAGACGGGCAACCAGCGCACGCGCCCTGCATATGCAGATAAACTATACCGCGGTCAAAACCATGGAAGGTAATGTCACCGCCATCTTGCGCTACAGCTGGGCGTACGCGCGTGTCCAACAGTTCTTTAATCTGGACAACGATGGATTCATCTGCAGCATCGTAATCGCCTTTTGCGGCAGTCACCGTTTGACCGTCTGATAGTACCGGGGCGCCTGATTGAAAATGTTCCATAATAGCGCCCAGAAGTGCAGGTTTTATGTGATCCCATTCAACAGCTTCGGTTTTCGTAATAGTTACAAAGTCCGCTCCAAAAAAAACACCTTCTGTACCTTCCACACCAAACAAACGTTCAGCAAGTGGGCTAGCAGCAGCAGATTCAGACGATGGAAAGTCCGCCGTACCGATGTCCATTACTGATTGCCCAGGTAAAAACTTTAAAGTGGCAGGGTTTGGGGTGCTTTCAGTCTGAATAAACATAATTAAAACTCCATTTTGCTGACATAGATATGGTCAGAGAGGGGCTAAATGTCAAGTTTTTAGAATTGTTCTAATTGGTTCAGGACGTTTATATATTTTATACAATAGCTTCTAGCTGCGCCTTACTCAGACTACCTGGCACAATAACTATCGGAACTTCTAAGTTACCAGAAGATTTTGATAACTGAGTTACCAGCGGCCCCGGACCTTTACGATCCGTACCCGCACCAAGGACTAAGATATCGACCTCAGAATCGTCTTTTATTTGTGCAAGTATCTCTGAAACAATTTCACCTTCACGAATTATAAGCTCTGGATCCACTTTATGCTTCTCACGCATCCATTTTGCGAAAACTTGGAAATGTGCATTTATGCGATCCCGAGCCTCCTCACGCATGAGCTCCCCCACACCAATCCAATGGTTAAACTCTTCAGGTGGAATTATCGCTAAAACCTCAACTCTAGCATTGGTTTTTTCAGCTCTCATTGCAGCAAATCTCATTGCATTCAAACATTCTGTGGAACTATCTAATACAACCATAAATTTACGCATTCACACCCTCCAATTCAAAACCACCATGCCTTCTAGTTTGATCACCCGCAACGCCAAAAAAGTCTTCCAAATCATTGAGCCAGTTGCTTGGCATGAATTTTTTTAGTGGATCATACCCACAATATCATAAGTTTTTTGTAATATTGGCGCAGCCAATTCACGGCCTCGTTCAGCACCCCGCACCAAAATTTTATCAATTTCAGCAGGATCTTTCATCAGGCGTGACATCTCACTAGAAATTGGAGCAAGTTTTGCCACTGCTAGGTCTGCAAGTTTGGGCTTAAAGGATCCAAATAGTTGGCCCGAAAATTCATCAATTACTGACTGCGTTGTTGCATCACTAAGGGCCGCATAGATATTGACCAAGTTACGAGCCTCTGGGCGCTCATTCAAACTCTCCAAATTATCAGGCAATGGGTCTGCGTCAGTCTTCGCTTTCTTAATTTTTTTTACGATGGCGTCTGCCCCATCTGTCATATTTAAACGGCTCATGTCGCTCGGATCTGATTTTGACATTTTCTTTGACCCATCCCGTAAGCTCATAACCCTAGTGGCAACACCTTCAATAACAGGTTCAGTAATTGGAAAAAAATCTATACCAAAGTCATTATTAAATTTGATTGCAATGTCGCGTGTTAGTTCAAGGTGCTGCTTTTGATCTTCACCCACAGGTACGTGAGTGGCATGATAAATTAAAATATCAGCTGCCATCAAAGCAGGGTAACCAAACAGACCCAGCGAAGCATTCTCAGTATTCTTTCCAGCCTTATCCTTCCACTGAGTCATTCGTTTCATCCAGCCCATTCGTGCCACACAATTAAATACCCAAGCAAGCTGCGCATGCTCTGGTACTTGGCTCTGATTAAACAAAATGGATTTCTCAGGATCAATGCCGGCAGCAATAAAACCTGCGCAAAGTTCACGGGTATTGCGACGCAAATCTTCAGGATTTTGCCAAACAGTGATCGCGTGAAGATCTACCATACAGTACACCGTCTCAAAATGACCATCCTCTTGCATATCAACAAAGCGCTTAATTGCTCCAAGGTAATTACCAAGTGTGAGCCCACCAGATGGCTGGATACCCGAAAAAACACGTGGGATAAAATTTTGGGTCATTTTGGCCTCAGCTCTAGAATTCACTTGTAGTATCGCATAATCAGCAAGGCTGAAGCCGTCAAGGAAGCAAGCCATGCCAGACCCAATAGCTCCAGCCGTGAACCAGTTGCCTGCCGCAGTAATTATATTAGTTTTAATGGTAGTTCTGGGCGAGTGCTACATAGCCGGCTCCGAAGCCAATTTGTGGGGTGGATCTGACGCACGCGTTTCCTTCATCAGGCGCGTTGCATTTTTACCTGAAGTTTTTCAACGCGCGTTAACGGCAGGCATCTGGGTACCTGAACTTTTCGTGAGGTTAATAACTTACCCCTTTGTACACGGCTCCTTAATGCAGGCTGTTTTTGCTTGCGTCTTTACATTAGCAATGGGCAAATTTGTCGGTGAAGTTTTAGGCAATTTTGCAATTATTTTAATATTTTTTAATTCTGCAATATTTGCTGCCCTTGGTTACGCTTTTTTTACAGATGATACCTTTCCACTGTTTGGTGGGTTCCCAGCAGCTTATGGCCTTATCGGGGCGTTCACTTTTGTACTGTTTAGTAGGACGGTCGGAATATTAAGTCAGCAATTTTTGGCATTTCGCTTGCTTGCTATTCTAATGACAATCAATATAACTTTTGCATTATTTCAAAGTGGACCAGCACTCTGGGTAGCAGAACTAAGCGCTGCCATTACTGGCTTTGCGTCCGCTGCGATCATCCATCCTAGTGGCGTACGTCTGATTATCAATAAATTTAGAAGTGGCAGACGCTAATCACGCAATTTTCTTCGTAACTCACCCACCGTAAAAGCACCAGTAATACGGCCAGCAAGAACATAACTGCCAAGCCCCACCACTAAAATAATGAGTAAAGCTGGCACACGATAGCCAGACATTTGTAACACAGGGCTCATCAAAGCCGTTATACCCCAAACTACGGCGCCCATCATGAAACTAGCTAAAAATATTCGTCCCACTTTTGCTCGAAGGGTTGGCTCTAAATGCGCAGCTTCACCAAATTTGCGGCTCCCCCACCATAGGCACACCAACATGGCCCAACCAGCGAAAGTTGCCCCGTAGGCAGCTGACAAAAAACCGAAGTAGGGACGTAAGCATAATGCAACCACGGCATTTACAGCCAGAGCCACTAAGGCAAAATAGAAAGGTGATTTGGTGTCTTCGCGGGCAAAAAATAATGGTTGGTAAAGTTTTTGTAAAACAAATGCTGGCAGGCCTAAGCCGTATATTGCAGTAGCTAGGGCAGTCGCAGAGGTATCAGCTGAAGTAAAAGCACCACGCTCAAATAACACTGACACTAATGTAGTGGGGATCACTAATAGCGCAACTGCGGCTGGTATCGTTAGTAGAAGTGAGAACTCTGCTGCCCGATTAAATGCCTGTCTCCCACCACTTGCATCCCCCACACGTAGCCTCCTTGAAAGGTCAGGTAGTAGTACAATTCCAACGGCAATTCCCACTACACCTAGCGGAAGTTGGTAGAGCCGGTCAGCATAATAAAGCCAGGCGTTTGCTCCCTCAAAGTAACTTGCTATCTGTCTACCCACTAGTAAATTTATTTGGACCACCCCACCGGCCAAGGCTACTGGGGCCGCAATTAAAGCTAACCTGCGTAGCTCGGGGGTCATGCGTGGCATACGAGGAACAAGAGAAAATCCCGCTCGGTATGCAGCGACCCAGACAAATGAAAGCTGCGCTATACCAGCCAATGGAACACTCCAGGCGAGTGCCAACCCAATATTCCACCCCATCCAACTCGCCACGAAAAGTGCGGCAATGAAACATAAGTTCAGAAGTATAGGTGCGGCCGCCGCGGCAATAAATTTTCCAGCAGAATTTAGTACCCCAGATATCAAAGCAGCAAGGGAAATAAATAAAATATAAGGAAAAGCAATGCGGCCAAAGATAACTGTAAGGTCGAATCTTTCATCACCAGAAAATCCACTAGCCATAAGCCATACCAAGTATGGCATTGCCATCAGCGCAATTACATTCAGCGCAATAAGAACCAGCCCCAACATCGACAATGCATCTTTTGCAAAAACTAAGGGCGCATCTCCAGACTCAAGTTTTTTCGAAAACATTGGCACAAACGCCATGTTGAAGGCACCTTCTGCAAAAAACCTTCTAAACAAATTAGGAAGAGAAAACGCAACTACGAAAGCCTCGGCAACAGGAGAAGCGCCCAAGACACCAGCTATAAAAATATCCCTAAAAAATCCAAGAACCCGAGAGATTAGTGTCCAGAAACCAACAGTAAAGAATCCGCGCATCATGCTCATGAAAGTGCCCTTAACGCTGCCTCAGAGATAGAACTTCTAAGTTTCATTTCTAGGCTATCCTGTTTAGACTTTGAATAGAGTTTTAGTCCAAACATATCTTTGACATAGAAAGTGTCCACCGCTTGCTCGCCGTAAGTTGCAATCACGGCACTTGAAATATTTACATTCGCTGCAGCCAATGTTCTGGTGAGATCGTAAAGTAGTCCCAGACGATCTCGAGTATCTACTTCTATAATTGTGTATATTTCTGATCCATTGTTATCAAAACTAATGGATGTTGGTACGCGGAAGGCCTTTTCACGTTTTTTGATTTTATCGCGGGATTTGATGGCGTCACGGGTAATAACTTTACCTTGCAGTGTATCATCGATCATCTTTTTTAGCCGACTTAGGCGATCTGACAAATAGGGATGTCCTTCGGAATCCTGTACCCAAAAAACTGCCGTCGCAAACCCATCTTTCGAGGTAAACGTGCGCGCATCAACGACGTTGGCACCGCTCAAAGCAAGGGCTCCAGTAAAACGGCTGAATACACCAGGGTGATCCGCCATGGCAAAACAAATTCGCGTGGCATCACGATCTTTGTCTGGTTGCAAATCCATACGAATTTCATCGTCTGGGATATCAAGTAAGAGCCGAGCAAAGATTTGATGCGCTGTCACATGCAGCCCTTGCCAATATGGTGGATAATGCCTGCTTGTCTCATATTTGATCGAATTTTTTGGCCAATCTTTTAGCACTTTTCGTAAGTTTTTCTTAGCCTCTGAGCCACGGTTTTCTCTGTTAAGGTCTTCCAGACCAGTCTCAAGTGCCTTTTTTGTTTGCCTGTAGAGGGCACGAATTAATACAGCTTTCCAATTATTCCAAACACCTGGACCAACTCCTGAAATATCACAAACGGTTAAAACAGTAAGTAAGTCCAGACGCTTCACCGACTGTACCGCCTTAGCAAAGTCACGAACTGTGCGCGGGTCAGCTATATCACGCTTTTGCGCCATATCTGACATTAGTAAATGATGTCGAACAAGCCACTCAACGTTCTCTGATTCACGAGGGTTAAGCCCTAATCGCGGAGCAACATCACGGGCAATCTTTGCACCCAGTACAGAGTGGTCTTCAATCTGGCCTTTACCAATATCATGCAGCAGAAGTGCTATATAAATAACTTTCCGGTTCAAACCACTTCCCAAAATAGCACTAGCGACCGGTAACTCTTCAACCAACTCTCCACGTTCGATTGCAGCAAGGTGGCCAATTGTCTGAATCGTATGCTCATCTACAGTGAATGAGTGATACATATTGAACTGCATCATTGCGACGATTGGTTTAAATTCTGGTATAAAAGCTGCCAAAACTCCTAGCTCGTTCATACGCCGCAAAGCCCGCTCTGGATTTCCATGTTTTAAAAGTAAATCACGAAATATTCTTACCGCCTCATCTGAATTTCGCATATTTTGGTCTATTAGATAGAGGTTTGCAGATACGAGCCTCATAGCATCAGGATGTATTAAAAGTTTTGTTCGTAAACCTTCCTCAAATAATCGAAGTAAATTCAGGTTATTTTTTAGAAATACTTCTGGATCAGCTATTGCCAGGCGGTTTTGTACCAAAATATAGCCTTCACCTATTCTTGGCTTGCGTTTTAGGACCTTTAGAAAATTCAGTTCTCTTTTAACACTTACCGCCTCCATGGCTGTTAAAAATATTCGAGATAGTTCTCCAACTTTTGTCGCATGGGTAAAATAATCTTGCATGAAATGCTCGACTGCACGACGTCCTCGAAGGTCCGAATAGCCCATGACTTCAGCGATCTCCACCTGCAAGTCAAAAGTTAGCTGATCCATTCCACGATTGGCAATTAAGTGCAGATGACAGCGCACACACCACAAAAAATCTTCGGCGGCAATAAATGTTCCAAATTCACTCTCTGTAAAAACACCCGCCTCAACCAATTGCTCCGCATGAAATACACCATTTCTGTATTTCTCAATCCAGAAAAGAGATTGTAAATCACGCAAACCGCCCTTACCCTCTTTTACGTTCGGCTCAACCACATAACGCTGACCACCCTGCTTGAGATGTCGAGCCCCGCGTTCCGCCATCTTGGCTTCAGTAAAATCTTGAACTGTTCCTTTGAAAAGATTTTCCCGCAGTTGTTCTTGCAAGCCTTTGTAAACCATCCTGTCTCCAAACAGGAAACGCATTTCAACCAACGAAGTGCGAATGGTATAATCTTCGCCGGCAAGCCGCATGCAGTCGTTAACAGTCCGTACGGCGTGCCCAACTTTTAACTTAAGATCCCAAAGTACATAAAGGAGACTTTCTACAACACTTTCAGCCCATCCAGTTATTTTATAGGGAACAGTAAAAAGCAGATCCACATCGGAGAACGGTGCCATTTCGCCCCGACCATAACCACCAACAGCAATTAAAACTAAACGTTCTCCAGTTGTCGAAGATTGCGCGGGATGAAGGTGTCGAAGCACAGCATTGTAAGCGGCTTCAACAACACAATCAGTTAAGTAGCAATAACTAGCAATTGTAGACCGGGCCCTGAGCGGCGCCTTCATAAATGCCCCAGCAATTTCAGACATCCCAACTGCTCGAGCTTCACCTAAAATTTTTACTAATATAGCCCGAAGTTTTGTAGCATCCGAAACTTCTTTAACCGCGTCATCTATTTTAATACCAAGCGTTTCTCGGTCAAAAATCTTTACCGCGGGGCAAATGAGTTCACCAGAGTGAAGATTATCCAATTTTTTCAACCTTAGAAACCAAAATTATTAAATGTGCGTGGAGCAGCATCAAGAATAATTACTTGGTTTCCTTCTATTTTCGCTATCGCTAACCCACGTTCAACAGTTCCATCCTTACGAAGTCTAAAAATCCCAGCAGCACCCTGAAAACCGCTGGATAAGGTCAAACCCCTGGTGTTAAGTGCATTTCTGTTTCCAGTAGAAATTGACGCCCCCACAGCGGCCACTCCATCGTAGGCGATAGCAGCTATTGGATGCGGAGTGGTTTGATAAATTGTCTGGAACCTCTCTTCAAACTGCTGTGTGCGAATTGGGCTAGGCAAAGCAAACCACCCCCCTTGGATACCAGGCAAATTAAATGCAGAAGGCAAGGCATTCCACTGGGCGACACCAGCGTACTGAACTGTGGCAGGGTTTACACCAGCTTCCGGCAACAACTGTGCAATCAGCGGTAACGCACCGTCGTAATCTGCTGTTAAGAACACTATGTCAGCGCCAACCAACTCATTTCGGATAGCCACGCGGGTCATAGCGTCAACTACATCCTGCTGTGTAAAATCATAATTTTCCTTTCCCACTTCGGCAGTCCCATTTTTTATCAGAGCGCGCTCAACAGCATCAGAACCTGCATAGCCTGAAACATTGTTAGCGTGCACAATTAGGGCGCGCCTTTTACCTTGCCTAACCGCATAGTTTACTAGCCTGTCAGCGGTATTTTGAAATGTATGCCCCAACACGTACACGTTGCCACCCGCAATTTCTGCGTTATTCGACAATGACAAAACACTAATAGACTTTTTAGCTACAGCGAGCCCTGCAGCATTGGACGCACCTGCAAACAGTGGGCCAATTATTACTTGCGCACCTTCATCAACGGCTAGGGTCGCCATCTCAGCGGCCTGAAGTTCAGAACCTTCTGTGTCATAGACACTCATTTGCATTGCAACATTAGTGCGGAGATCCCACATGGCCATCCGGGCGGCACGTTCTGCCGACTTCGCCAGTTTACGGACACCTGGGTCCTTGGACCCAAGGGGCAACAAAACTGCAACTTTTACTTTTCGCAAACTATCATCAGATCCACTGAAGGAGTTTCCACAGGCTGAAATTAAAATCAAACTACAAAGAGCCAGCAAGCTTTGGCGTATCGGCAAAAATAAGAAAACTTGAGAAAACATGTTCAAATGGCCCCTTCAAAGGTTACTAGTCCAGTGTTATGTCCATGTTATTACATAGTATCAGGGGGTCTAGTGTTGAATCACAAATTGTTGAAGTTAGAAGCTGGCTTATACCTTGTGGCAACACCTTTGGGCTCTGCGCGCGACATAACTTTGCGAGCATTAGACATTTTAGCTTCTGCCGACGTGTTAGCCGCTGAAGATACACGAACTTGCCGCAAACTATTGGACATACACAGTATACCACTGAAAGGCAGACGCATCAAAGCCTATCATGACCACAGTAAGGCTAGTCATCGTGAGCAGTTACTTAATCATATATCAGAGGGACGCTCCGTCGCTTATGTCTCAGATGCCGGAACTCCCTTAATTGCTGACCCTGGTTATCAATTAGTCCATGACGCCCGTCGGTCTGAAATAGCTGTATTTTCTGCGCCTGGACCAACCGCCTGCATTGCAGCACTTACGATAGCAGGATTGCCAACCGATCAATTTCATTTTGCGGGATTCCTGCCACCCCAAACAATAGGTCGTCGAAAACAACTTGTTGAGCTAATGTCACTTCCTGCAACGATAGTATTGTACGAGTCTCCTAAGAGATTAAATGCATTATTGGCCGATATTAAATCCGTTGGTGGCAATGAACGCCAAGTAGCCGTGTGCCGCGAGTTAACAAAAAAGTTCGAAAATGTTCAAATTGGGGGCGTGGAAAAGTTACTCAGCTACTATGAGAAAAAACCTGCGAGAGGAGAAATTGTTGTATTGATTGCGGCTGGTAAGGAGGTTCAAATCAATGAGCTTGATTTAGAAGCTGAGCTCCAGTCAGCAATGCAAACTCTCAGGGTCAAAGACGCAGCAGATGCCGTGGCAGGTGCTTTTGGACTGCCAAGGCGCGATATTTACCAGATTGCATTGAAAATTCAGCGGAGGAACAAAATTAATTAATAACCATGACGGAAAACAAACTGCAGAAATACAATGTCTAGGAATTCTATCTATTGCCAGCGTTCAACCTGAGTGGCATCTAGAAACAAATAGATATTAGGTTTCCAGACATGCCAAAAAAAATATCATTCCAAATGGATCCCATTCAGGGCGTGGACATCACGGGCGATAGCACATTTCAATTGGCGCTTGAGGCCCAAAACCGCGGACATGATATTTATTACCACACCCCAGATATGCTTACTTTTGAGAATAGCAGGGTAACTGCTACTGGACAAAAGATGTTCTTAAGAAATGAAGTTGGAAATCATGTCGATTTAGGTGAGCCGCAACGCTTAGATTTGCACAAATTCGACGTGGTATGGCTACGTCAAGATCCACCATTTGACATGGGTTACATAACGACGACCCATCTACTTGATTTTTTAAAACCAGACACTTTGGTGGTAAATAATCCATTCTGGGTGCGCAATTTTCCAGAAAAACTGTTGATCCTGCAATTTCCAGAGATCATTCCACCAACTACTATCGCACGAGACTTGGATGTCTTAAGATCCTTTAGGTCCATTCATGGTGATGTGATTGTGAAACCGCTTTATGGTAACGGCGGGGCTGGAGTTTTTCGACTAAAGACAGATGACCAAAACATTGCATCGCTGCATGAGTTGTTCTGTAAAATTAGCACTGAGCCATTAATTATTCAAAAGTTTTTGCCAGACGTACGGGATGGTGACAAGCGTGTCATTTTGGTAAACGGAGAGGCCGTTGGGGCAATTAACAGAATTCCTGCTGACGGCGAAACCCGTTCAAATATGCATGTCGGAGGACGCCCTGAAAAGGTTGGTCTAACCAAAAGGGATCAAGAAATATGTTCCATAATTGGACCTACCTTGCGTGATAAGGGCCAAATATTTGTTGGGATTGATATTATTGGGAATTATTTAACCGAAATAAACGTGACATCACCTACGGGCCTGAATGAGTTAAAGCGCTTCGACGGAATTAATGCGGCTGGATTAATTTGGGATGCGGTGGAAGCTAAACTATAACCTCCAGCATTCCTCAAAATATACTGCCCTTTTACTCTTCAACCGGTTCGATTGTGAGCTCAAAATTATCTGGGGTATCTACAAGATCGCTCACCGTTAGCTTTGCAGTTGGACGTGCCAAACGATTTCTCACCACCCAAATCAGCCGATTTTCTGCGCGCGTTATCGCGACATAGGCCAAACGTTTCCACAGCTGTATCCCTGACTCAGTCCGGTTCATTCGTGCTGCAGCATAAATATCAGGAGCAAACACTTGAACAGTATCCCATTGCGAACCCTGCGCCTTATGAATTGTGACTGCCGCACCATGCAAGAATGTGGCGCCCATCCGCGCGGCAAAAGGAATGAACGGCTCCTCCTCGTTGGGCATTTCGATTTTAACTATACTTGCAGCACTTAGCTGAGGTTGTTCTGCACCAATCACGTGTAACCTCGAGAAGCCAGGTTTACGCCCAGGACCAAGATATAGAACTTGCGCACCCTTTATTAGACCGCGCGCCTCCAAATCAAGGCGTTTTTTCCTATGTTTTACTGGTAGTTCAATACCATCACAGACCAGAGGTTCACCCGGTAACAACTCCTCTAATGGAGCTCCAAAAGCGCCCCGGAAGGCTTGAATGAGCCGTATGCGTGTGGCATTCCGCCAGACAAGAACTGGCGAACGAGCCATTAAATCCGATTGTACCCGTTGGCCAATCAATACGCGTTCATCCTTGCCCGCGGCGTCCTCTACCATACGCTCAAAATCTGAAAATTCTATTTCAGGATCACCTAGCGCATGGGCCAAATCTAAGATTGGATTGTCCTGTGTTTGACGATGAACTCGATTAAGTAGGAGGCGACGTCTCTCAGGAAGATCATCAAACACCATCATACCTGATTGAGTGACGGGCGCTAATTGTGCTGGGTCACCAAATAGAATTAGGGTTGGGAATATTTCCTGTAAATCCTCCAATTGCTTCGCATCGAGCATCGAACTTTCATCGACAAACCCAACATCTAGAGGATCTTCACGACGTTTCCACCCAGTGATAAAATCTGAGCCACGTAGTCCAGCCGCAGCCAATGCGCCAGGTATAGAGGCATTGGAAAGGTAAAATTTGTACGCCCTATCCAGAGCTACTTCTGTTACTCCCTGAACTTCCGGCCGCGCGGCACCCCCTGTCAACCATTCAGCAATTTTTTCATACTCCGGGTCGTACATTGGTGTGTATAAAATCCGATGAATCGTAGTGGCAGGGACACCTCGATTGCGGAGCACACTCGCCGCTTTATTGGTAGGCGCTAAAATTGCTAATGTGCGTTGGTTTTTTTTAGAACGAGCCTCATAATCACCAGACACAATTTTCATATTTGTTTCTCTGAGGGCATGGTAAAGTTGCGCAAGCAGAAGTGTTTTGCCTGACCCTGCCTTACCTATCACAGCCGCAACACTGCTTTGTCCATCAGACAATGGAGTCAACAAGTTATCTTCTAGGTCAATCCCTGAAGACCTAAGAATCTCAGCGACTGCGTCGAAGGCTTCCGCCTGATCATCAGAAAAATTAATTTGTGGAACTACCATACCTTGGTGTAGCCAAAGAAACTTGCTTGGACTAGTCCAATTAAGGTCTCTAAGATGATCATTTTGGGGCTATTTCAATTTATGCAACATTTTAAAAATAAAGTTGTCACCTGAGCACAAAATTCGTGATTAACCGTTCAAAAAGATTTAAATTTATTGTCTAGTTCATTTCTAGCAGCGTTTCTGACAAGGTCCGTAATCCGGGACGTGGCGCCTGAACCATTACAGACATATTTCCAGGTAAATGCTCATTTCTGCGCATTTTCATGTGAGCCTCAGGCAATTCGTCCCAACCAAAAACTTCTGAAAGACATGGCTTCAGCCGGTTTTCACACATCAGGCGATTTGCAGACGCCGCTTGCTTAAGGTTCGCAAAATGCGAGCCCTGCAGCCGTTTTTGATGCATCCACATGTATCTAGCATCAAATGTTAGATTATACCCCGTAGTCCCCGCACAGATCACCACCATGCCACCTTTCTTGCAGACAAACGTAGAGACCGGAAATGTGGTTTCACCTGGATGTTCAAATACTAAATCTGGATTATTTCCTTTCCCAGTAATATCCCAAATCGCCGCACCAAATTTCCGCGCCTCTTTGAACCACGCCCCATATTCTGGAGTATTCACAGTTGGCATCTGCCCCCAGCATTTAAAATCTTTACGGTTTATTACCCCTTTCGCACCCAGGTCCATTACAAAGTCACGTTTACTTTCGTCGCTGATTACTCCAATAGCGTTAGCGCCAACAACTTTAGCCAACTGCACCGCATACGAGCCAAGCCCGCCTGATGCCCCCCAAATTAATACGTTTTGTCCAGGCTTAAGGTCGTGAGGCGCGTGGCCAAAAAGCATCCTATAAGCTGTAGCCAACGTTAATGTGTAGCACGCACTTTCTTCCCATGTCTGATGCTGTGGTCGCGGCATCAATTGCTGGCTTTGGACCCTTGTGAATTGGCTGAATGAGCCATCTGGGGTCTCATACCCCCAAATTCGTTGGGATGTGGAATACATTGGGTCCCCACCATTACAGTCCTCGTCATCGCCATCATCTTGATTGCAATGGACCACAACTTCATCACCAATTTTCCAGCGCGTCACTTTCGAACCAACAGCCCACACGATCCCGGATGCGTCAGAGCCAGCAATGTGGTATGGCTGTTTATGGCCATCAAATGGGCTTATTGGCACGCCAAGTGCGGCCCAAACACCATTATAATTTATACCAGCAGCCATCACTAAAACCAAAACATCATAATTATCAAGTTTGGGAACCTCTAAAACCTCCTGGACCATAGCGGTATTAGGTTCTCCATGGCGTTCACGCCGAATAGCCCATGCGTACATCTGCTTGGGAACATGCCCTAGAGGTGGCATTTCACCCATTTCGTAGAGGTCTTTTTTCATTGCTATATGAGCGTCGAAAAGTGAGTTAATATCGAGCGGCATGGAGTAGTCCCTCTATTTGAACAGTGGCATAGAATCAAAAAACTTACTTTTGAGATAAAATCCTAAACGTAACAATGCAACTAATTTGTTTTATTTTTTGTAATTTTATAACTCTTCAAAATTATCTGATGGTTGTTCAACTGAGGGAGCATAAAGGTCACATTAACTGTGCCAGTTTCATTCTTTTGGACCTAATTTGGCTATGGGACAGTTTATAAGATTTTTTGTTCCACCACCAGAAACCCTAAATATCGACATGTAAGATAGGTGTACTTATTCTTGTTGGCGGCTATCAATTAAATCACAAGAAGCTAATAATCTCTCGCTAATAGCTATAATTGACAGTATGTTATTGTTCCGTCATTAAACCTTCGTACGAAATAATGTTGCGCACGTCATTCAAGGGACAACACTATGGCACGAGTACAAAAAGATCGTCCATGGATATTTAGAACTTATGCTGGGCATTCAACAGCTAAAGCCTCGAATGCACTCTACCGTAACAATCTTTCAAAAGGTCAAACAGGGTTATCAATAGCTTTTGATCTGCCAACTCAAACTGGGTACGATAGTGATCATATTTTGGCCCGTGGTGAAGTTGGAAAGGTTGGAGTTCCAATTAGCCACTTGGGCGATATGCGTACATTATTCTCTAATATCCCACTCGACCAAATGAATACATCAATGACGATAAATGCGACTGCCCCTTGGTTACTTTCGCTTTATATCGCAGCGGCAGAAGAGCAAGGAGCAGATACCGCGACGCTGCAGGGTACGGTGCAAAATGACATTATAAAGGAGTACCTGAGCAGAGGTACTTACATTTGCCCACCAAAAGCATCTCTACGCATGATCACAGATGTTGCTGCTTTTACCCGTGAGCACTTGCCTAAATGGAACCCAATGAACGTATGCTCTTACCACTTACAAGAGGCGGGTGCTACACCAGAGCAGGAGCTCGCTTTTGCCTTAGCAAATGCAACAGCCGTACTGGATGACTTGCGAGGAAAAGTTCCCAAAGAGCACTTCAGCGAAATGGTTGGCAGAATTAGTTTTTTTGTTAACGCCGGCATTCGTTTTGTCACTGAAATGTGTAAAATGCGTGCTTTTGTGGATTTGTGGGATCAAATCTGCCAAGACCGATATCAAGTGGACAATCCAAAAATGCGGAGGTTTAGGTATGGGGTGCAAGTTAATTCGCTTGGCCTCACCGAACAACAACCAGAGAATAATGTCTATCGAATTTTAATCGAGATGCTGGCTGTTACTTTATCAAAGAAAGCGCGAGCTAGGGCCATTCAATTACCAGCCTGGAATGAAGCTTTAGGGTTGCCGCGGCCATGGGACCAGCAGTGGTCACTGCGGATGCAGCAAATTATGGCATTTGAAACAGATTTACTCGAATATGAGGATCTGTTCGATGAAAACCCCACTGTTGACCGTAAGGTAGAGGCTTTGAAAGAAAGTGCTTTAGCTGAACTTGCCTTAATTGACGGGATGGGTGGGGCCGTGAACGCAATTGAGTACATGAAATCTCGACTGGTAGATTCTAATGCCGAACGAATTGGAAATATTGAAAAGGGCGAGATTACAGTTATTGGCGTAAACAAGTACCAAAAATCTGCGGCAAGCCCACTCACGTCAGGGGAAGAGGCTATAATGGTCGTGGATCCAAAGACAGAGGCAGAGCAAGTCAGCGCGCTTAATCACTGGCGTTCCAAACGCAATTCTCAACATGTTCAGAAGGCGCTCCAAGACCTACATCGCGCAGCTCTCGATGGAAGTAATATTATGCCTCCGTCCATCGCTGCTGCCAAGGCGGGAGTAACTACCGGCGAGTGGGGTGATGTGGTGCGCCAAGCATTTGGCCAATATCGTGGCCCCACTGGCGTAAGTACCAGCCCATCCAACCAAACAGAAGGTTTGGATGAAATTCGAGAGGCTGTGGCCCAAGTCAACGCTAAATTAGGTAAGAAGCTAAAGTTTTTGATGGGGAAACCCGGTCTTGATGGCCATTCAAATGGGGCAGAGCAAATAGCTATACGCGCCCGCGATTGTGGAATGGAAATCTCTTATGAAGGCATTCGCCTTACACCAGATGAGATTATTATGGCAGTTCAAGACGGCGACTTTAACGTGATTGGTCTGTCTATTTTGTCGGGTTCACATATCGCATTAATGCAAGATTTAATGACTAAGTTATTCGCAGCTAACCTCGGACATATCCCCGTAATAGTTGGTGGGATTATTCCAGAAGACGACGCAAAGAAGCTTTTTAATATGGGAATTTCAAAAGTATACACGCCCAAAGACTTTGAATTAAACAGGATAATGTTTGACATAGTCGCACTGGCAGACCCAGACTTCAATTCTACCTCTGCTAAGAGACATTAATAAATTAATAAAAGCTTTGCGGATCTATATCAATGGAAAGTCGTAACGACTTAGGTGTCTTGAACTGTGAAACCCATTCAGAAATTGCAGATTGGATCGGAACAGATTTATTTGCTTTAATTAAGAGACGCACCCTGTAACGACCTCGAATGCGTGAAATTGGTGCTGGTGCTGGCCCAAAAACTTCAGCGCCTATTTTATTCAGGGGTAGAATGTTACTGGCCATAGCTTTTCCGAATTCAGACGCCTCCTGAGGATCAGTTGATGATAGAATTATACCCACCATTCGACCGTATGGCGGAACTCCTGCCGCTTCACGCTCACTAGCCTCAGCACGCCAAAATGCCTCTTCATCTCCTCCTAATATGGCCTCGATAACGGGATGCTCGGGTTGGTGGGTTTGTAGGACAGCAGTCCCGGGTTTATCAGCGCGGCCAGCCCGGCCAGCGACTTGGCGCATCAACTGAAAAGTTCTCTCTGCAGCCCGCAAATCTGAGCCCTGTAATCCAAGGTCAGCGTCAATAACGCCAACCAAAGTCAGTAAAGGGAAATTGTGTCCTTTAGCTACAAGCTGTGTTCCAATTATCACATCAGCGCTACCTGACGCTAAAGCCAGGATCTGAGCTTTTAAAGCACGCGCCGAACCATACAAATCTGATGACAATACAGCTACTTTAGCCTCAGGAAATAGTTCAGTCGCCTCCTCTGCGAGCCTCTCCACGCCAGGGCCAACAACAGCCAAACGACCCACAGCATCACAGCTCGGGCAAGCACTTGGTACTGGTTTGGTCTCGCCACATTGATGACACATCAAGCGATTTGAAAAACGATGCTCAACCATCCGGGCATCACAATTATTACATCCGACTTGATTGCCACAAGAACGGCACAAAGTAATTGGTGCATAGCCTCGACGGTTTATAAATAATAATGACTGTTCACCACTCTGGATTCGGGTTTCCACCATTTTTTTTAGACTATCCGATATCCACCGGTCCCCAGGCAATTTCTCTTGCCGCATATCAATTGCTGCCAAACTTGGCATGACTGCTTTCCCAAAGCGGCTATTCAATTCTATCTTTTTATATTTCCCAGCTTCAACATTTACCCAGCTTTCCAGGCTCGGAGTAGCACTTGCCAGTACCACCTGTCCGCCCACTAATGATGCACGAAGTACAGCCATGTCACGGGCATTATAGAGAACACCGTCCTCTTGCTTGTAGCTACTATCGTGCTCCTCATCTACAACGATCAAACCCAAGTTTTGAAAAGGTAAAAATAACGCCGAGCGCGCGCCTACAACCATTTGGGCGTGACCCTCACCAACCATTTTCCAAGTTCGTCGACGTTCAGTCATCGTAACACCAGAATGCCACTCAGCAGGCTTGGCACCAAATCGTCCCTCAACACGGGTCAAAAACTCGGCCGTCAGGGCTATTTCTGGTAGCAATACCAATGCCTGCCGACCGTGTTTTAGACAATCAGCCACAGCCTCTAAGTAGACCTCTGTTTTACCAGAACCAGTGACACCTTTGAGCAGTGTAGTATGGTAGCCGGCATCGCTACTACGCAATTGTGTTACCGCATGAGCTTGGTCTTCTGATAGGGATTTTCCGGACAGCGACGGGTTCAACACCGGAAAGGGTGTATCACGGGGAGTAGTTACCTCCTCCACAGCTCCCACTTTCACTAACCCCTTGACTACCGCAGTAGTGGCGTTTGCCGCTTCTGCCAACTCCTTCAGAGTAAAGCTTAAGTCATGAGAATTCTGTAACACAGCCAAAACTCGTAGCCGTGCGTCAGTCATACGTCCAGCCTCCGCCTGCCCTTTACGGTATACATGTCGCATGGAAGCTGGATCACCTAGGCCGGGGGCCCGTGTAGCTAACCGCAACATCGTGTGCATTGGTGAGAGCGTATAATCCGAGACACGGCGTAGAAATTCCTGCATCGAAGGCTGCATTGGGACCACGTCTAATATACGTATCACCGAACGCACTTTGTTATACTCAAAATCTCCCTTACCAGCGCACCAAATAACGCCCAGAGTTTTTCGTGGACCTAAAGGCACCTCAACGAAATTCCCCTGCCAACATCCACCCGAGGGTGATTTATAATCAAGCATTTGATCTAGAGGCTGGCTGGTCAGGACGGAAACCAATTCACTTTCCTCGAAGAAACGGGGCTCAGACACAACACTTCCTTTATAGTGGGGCTTCCAGTGCCCATGGAACTCAGGTAAAGCTTAGAACAACAAAGGCCAACCTATCAGGGATAAAACAAATGAAATTTTTTGTTGATACTGCAGAAATTGACGCAATTACCGAATTAAATGACCTCGGAATGGTAGATGGGGTAACTACAAACCCCTCTTTAATAATGAAATCAGGGCGTGATATTATCGAAGTTACAAAAGAAATATGTGAATTAATCTCCGGACCAGTCAGTGCAGAGGTTGTAGCCACCGACTCTGAAAAAATGATAGAGGAGGGTCGGAAACTAGCTAAAATTGCTCCTAATATCGCCGTGAAGCTGCCTCTGACTTGGGACGGCCTTAAGGCCTGTAAAGTTTTATCCGATGAAGGTAAAATGATTAATGTCACTCTTTGCTTTAGTGCAAACCAAGCGCTTCTAGCAGCCAAAGCGGGCGCCACTTTTATCAGTCCATTTGTTGGCCGCCTTGATGATGTGAACCTTGATGGAATGGATTTGATTAATGAAATCAGGCAAATCTATGACAATTTTGGCTATCAGACCCAAATTTTGGCTGCCTCAATTCGTACAGTTAATCACGTGACCCAATCTGCATTAATCGGAGCTGATGTAATAACAGCACCACCCAATGTGATAAAATCACTCATTGAACATCCCTTGACCGACCGTGGACTTGATCAATTTATGGCGGATTGGGCAAAGACTGGGCAAAAAATTCTATAGCACTTGGATAGAGATGATAATATTGAGCGTCAAAAATCACAAAATAAAGTGAGGCAATGATGAAACCGTCAACTAAGCCGCCGGAAATAGAAGTTTTACGAGAAACTATTATTAATAATCCGGAACTTGTCTTGAACGATACGGCCATAATGCAGTCCTTAACGTCAGCTAATGACAAAAAAAGAGGCAAAAATATCATAGACCTCCGCGGTGCGGCCATGAAAAGCTTGGAAAACAAGCTTGGAAACCTCGAGAGTACACATAAGTCCGTCATAGCGGCGGCATATGACAATCTTGCAGGTACAAAGCAAATCAACCGTGCAGTTCTTAAAATATTAGAGCCTAATAATTTTGAAAGTTTCATCGACGTTTGCGCCGGAGATATGGTCAAAATTATGCAAATAGATTTTGCTTGTTTGATTTTGGAGACCAATCAAAAAAACGTAGACCCAAAGTTTTCAATTTTGGGTAATTATCTTATTCATGCCCCCTCCGGTTTTATTAAAAAATATATGTACCTCGACGGAACGTCCAATAAAGTTAAAGTCAAGCTACGTAAATTAAATACGCCAAATCAATTTGTATTCTCTAAGACGTCCCACAAAATTGGATCGGAGGCTTGCCTCGCCCTAGATTTTGGGACGGATACGCCGCCAGGGCTTTTGATCCTAGGCGCTAAAGATCCAAAACAATTTTCGTCTACGCAGGGTACTGATCTTTTGAATTTCTTTGCAAAAGCCTATGAGCTGGTAGCAGGCAAGTTACTGCCTTGACGGTAAATAAAAACATAGATCTAGGCTTGATTTCACCCGCCATCTGTAACGCTATAAATGAATGGTTAGACAATGAACGTGCGCTGAAATCATCCGCGAAAAATACGATTACCGCCTATGAAGCAGATATCGTGAGATTTGCAATATTTATGACAAAACATAGGGCAGAGCCACAGGGGTTAAGTGCTCTATCTGAAATCCATACTAGAGATATGAGATCTTGGATGGCGCACGAGCGCGGGCGCGGCGTAGGTAGTAGAAGTTTGGCACGATCGCTTTCGGCAGTAAAAAGTTTTTTTAGATGGCTAGCAAAGCGTCATGACTTGGAACCAACTGCCGTTTTGCTCGCACGGTCACCAAAGTTTGAACCCAAATTACCACGGCCATTAGAAATTATGGCAGCGGGTAAAATGATTGAAACTGTGAAAATTCAGTCAATGGAAGATTGGGTTGCGGCCCGTGATGCAGCTGTACTTACCCTGCTTTATGGATCTGGCTTGCGCATATCAGAGGCCTTAGGCCTAACTGGAGCAAATGTTCCCCTACCAGACGTAATTCGGATACAAGGAAAGGGAGGAAAGGAACGTATGGTTCCAGTCTTACCTGTAACACAATCGGCTGTTGCCCGTTATGCGAAACTTTGCCCTTTTCAAATGGACCCAAAACTCCCTCTATTTCGCGGCGTTCGCGGGGGCGGCCTGAATGCAAGGATAGTGCAAAAAACGATGCAAATCGCGCGAATGCAATTGGGCCTGCCAGCCACAGCAACTCCTCACGCTTTGCGCCATTCCTTTGCTACACATTTGCTAAACGCCGGAGGTGATTTACGTACCATTCAAGAATTGCTTGGTCATGCTTCGTTATCTACCACACAGGCCTACACTGCCGTTGATTCATCTCGCCTTATGCAAGTTTATAATGCTTCACACCCGAAGGCCTAATTGATTTCCAGACACATATGAGTTTATAGCAAGCCTATGAATATTCGCACCAAAGCATTAGCCGTTCATTTACTTACTGCCACTGGAGCTGTGTTTGCTATGCTTGCAATGCTTGCTGCAGTAAATGGGAAGTGGGACATGATGTTTGTTTGGCTTGTCATTGCTTTTTTTGTGGATGGCGTCGATGGCCCCCTTGCTCGAAAATACGATGTTAAAAGTAATGCGCCCATGTTTGATGGGGTACTTTTAGATCTAATTATTGACTATCTCACATATGTTTTCATCCCAGCATATGCACTATTTGCAAGCGGACTTTTAGCAGGCTGGACCGGCTGGTTTGCAATCATAATAATTACTTTTGCAAGCGCAATGTATTTTGCCGACACGCGCATGAAGACAAAAGATAATTCGTTCCAAGGCTTTCCTGGCTGCTGGAATATGGCCATAATTGTGATATTTGCAACGACACCAAATCATTGGGTTATTCTTGGGTTTGTTTCTCTTTTAGCAGTCTTAATGTTTTTGCCACTTAAATTTGTCCACCCAGTTCGCACGGAACGTTGGCGGGCCGTTACACTGCCAATCGCATTGGCGTGGGTTGGATTTGCAGCCTGGGCCGCGTGGGGAAACTTTACAGCTGTACCCACCGCAAATTTTGGCCTGCTAGCAACCTCCACATATTTACTCTTTGCCGGCATTACCCAACAATTCACAGAAAAAAAGAGTTAAAGTCGAGTTAACATTATACCAATTACTATTGCGATCCCTGCCAAAACTTTTGTGGGCGTCATTCGATCGTGAAAGTAAAAATACCCTAGCAGCATTGCAAATAATATGCTGCTCTCACGCAACGCCGTCACTAATGCAATTGGCGCTTGCGTCATGGCCCAAACGACAATTGCATAGGCTATAAAAGATGTGCCACCCACTGAAAATCCAAGTGATATTTGTTTTCTGTTTTGCGGAAAAACGGACGTTCCCCTAATAAAGAAAATTGCGGGTACGTAAAAAATAGCTGAGAATACCAAGGTCCAAGACACATAGGCAAAGGCATCGCCCATGAGGCGGGCCCCCATGCCATCTACTATTGAATAACCTGCAGTAGCAAAAGCCGAGCCCAATGCCAGTGGGATTAGTTTACGGTCCTCATCCAAGCTAAAAACACCGAGCCCCAAAAGCAGGATCCCAAGACCAACTACCAATATTCCAATTAAATCAAATAGGCCCAGGCTATCTATACCAAAAAAGAGGCTGGCTACTAAGACAATCACAGGCGCGCCACCGCGAGCTATCGGATATACTCGACTTAAGTCTCCCCTCTCATAGGCAAAGCCCAAGAAAAGCTGGTAAAAACTATGAATAACTCCAGATGCCAATAACCATAGCCAGACCTGACCCGTTGGAATTGAAAAAAACGGGATCAAACAGAGGCCGAAAAATGCGTGCCCCAAAGTAAGGAGTAACATTCCCGCCTGTTTGTCTTCACCATTTTTAACTAACGCATTCCAAGCCGCGTGTAGCAGTGCGGCGACCATAACCGAAATAAAGACAAATATACTCATTTCAATTGTTCTCAGTGAGTTGGCCCGCCAGATACCAACAATTTATTCCCCTTGTCAAAGAGTTAGAACTAGACGCCACAATAGAAGTTGTTTTAAACAGCCTATTTAAGCGCTGAATTACAGCGACTGCAAACCTCTGGATGAGAGTGCGACCCAACATCTGGTGAGATTTTCCAGCATCGATTGCACTTTCTTCCAACAGCTTTAGCGAAGCTAACTGAAACACCTGCTGTATCTTCCAGGGAGAAAGCAACCTCGGGGGCTACTCCAGTATTAATCTCAATACTGGAAGTGATGCACAAGTCAGCAAAAGAAACTGATTTCAAAACTTCCGCAACATCTGTTGTTACGTATACGGAGGGCGCAGCCTCTAAGCTGGACCCTATGTTTTTATCACGACGCTCTAGTTCTAGAGCACCAGTCACAACACGGCGTACCTGCCGAATGACCGCCCATTTTTTAGCAAGTTCTGAACTGTGCCATAGGGATGGTGTAATTGGCATATCAATCAAATGAACTGAACTGTTATCACCAGGGTTACGTTCAAGCCACACCTCTTCCATCGTGAAGGTAAGTACCGGGGCCAACCAAGTTGTCAGACGGTGATAGAGGAGGTCCAAAACCGTACGCGCGGCACGCCGCTCTGTCGTATTTCCATCACAATAAAGTACATCTTTTCGGATATCGAAGTAGAAGGACGAAAGGTCAACCGTCGCAAATTGGAAGAGTGCTTGGAAAACTCCCTGAAAATCATAGGCTGCGTATCCCGTTTTGACTATCTCATCGAGTTCGTACAGACGATGCAAAACCCATCGCTCGAGTTCAGGCATTGACTCAAATTCAATCTTATCTGTCTCAGAAAAATCTGAAAGTGCACCAAGCATGAAACGCATAGTATTGCGCAAACGACGATAGCTGTCAGCAACACCTTTCAAGATTTCAGGACCAATTCGCAGGTCACTAGAGTAATCTGATTGCGCAACCCAAAGTCTTAAAATGTCCGCTCCATATTGCCGTGTCACGTCATCAGGCGAGACAGTGTTTCCAATGGATTTTGACATTTTCATGCCCTTCTCATCCAGAGTGAAGCCATGTGTCAGCACAGCATGGTAGGGAGCCCGCCCCTGTGTGCCGCACGATTGAAGCATTGAGGAATGGAACCAGCCGCGGTGCTGATCTGTCCCTTCAAGATAAAGGTCAGCCAGGCCATCATCGCTGCCGTCATCACGGTCACGTAAAACAAAGGCGTGGGTAGAGCCACTGTCAAACCAAACATCTAAAATGTCGAACACCTGGCTGTACTCATTGGGATTAACAAGCCCAGCTAGGAAACGCTCCTTTGCACCCTCTTCATACCATGCGTCAGCACCTTCAGCTTCAAAGGCATCTAGCACCCTTGCATTTACTTCATCACTTCGGAGTAGATAGTCATCATCAGTCGGGAGGGCACCATTCCTAGTAAAGCAAGTCAGAGGGACACCCCAAGCTCGTTGCCGCGACAACACCCAATCTGGTCGAGCCTCTATCATCGAGTATAGGCGATTGCGCCCAGTTGATGGCGTCCAAGTGACAAGTTTATCAATTGAGGTAAGCGCCCGCTCTCGAATAGTCGTCCCATACTCATCTAATCCATCATTCACAGGCTTATCGACAGCCGCAAACCATTGCGGCGTATTCCGGTAGATGACTGGTGCTTTTGAACGCCAGCTGTGCGGATAGCTGTGTTTTATTTTACCACGCGCTAACAGC
>ENA-OQVM01000079-OQVM01000079.1-marine-metagenome-genome-assembly--contig:-NODE-79-length-144400-cov-50.630974_pt1 | contig 144400 bp, 134 predicted proteins | sample MGYA00237776_ERZ505498 | MGnify/ENA primary metagenome ERZ505498 (study PRJEB26159, sample SAMN06265151) | marine metagenome | isolation source: Helgoland LTER site | place: Germany:Helgoland, sampling...
GAAGAATATCGAGTGTCCTTATTTGCCCAGCAGTTAGGCACACAAAAACCCATTTCGGCCAAACGCCTACAAAAACAATGGCAGGCGATCAACCCTTAACCCTGCCAAGATCGCCATTTCTTGAATTTACATCTGATAATTATTTTAAACTGCTATTAAATTATAATTGCCTATTTTTTTCATGGCGATGATTGGCAGTTAACTATTTAACACGCGGCATTTGGTTAAGGTTTGCGTAAAAGCAAAGGGCAACGTTGTTGCTATTTTTATTGCTTTTTATCATATTTTACATTAATCTTCGTCTGTGATCTGGGTTTTAGTGAATTTAAGAAACGCAGGTCGGTTTATAGACCAAAGGTTCAACCTGCTATTTTCGTTGCTAAATTCTATGCTCATGTGAAGAGCCTCGACTTTTTAGCCTTGAACGGAAGTTTAGTTTATTGCTTAAAAATAATAAATATGACGTTTTTTTTAAACTTAAGTCGCATTAGTGATACATTTTATGTTTAAAGTAAAAAAATTAGTAATGAATTTAAATTAATTTATATTCATTACATAAATCAGCACTAATTGCCTTGTTAAAGCCCATGTGCGGTGTTAAATTTCATGGGTTAATTTTAGATTGCTCCGATTGCAATGTGCGGAATGAGAATAATTAAAGCAGAGAATGCCGAAAATCGTGTTTTGCTTTAATTGTTTGTTTATCCAAACAATTAGAAGGATTGTTTTGTAGCGTGAATCTGACCAGAATAAAAACGGTAAGAGAACAAAGCAAAGCAATTGTTTAACTAGCTAGTTAAATTTTTTTAAATATTATTGAAGGGGAATTTCAATGAATAAGACTCTAATCGCTCTTGCGATCACAGCTACACTTCCTGTAGCCGCGGTAGCTGACGTTACCATTTCTGGTAGCTTGACTTCTAAGTACAAGAACACTGGTGCTATCGACACTGACTCACGTCTATCTGTAGCTTCTAGTGAAGTATTGGCTAATGGCATGACCGCTACTGCTGGTTTTTCTATTACTGCTGACACTGATGATGACACTGAAAACTCAGGTACAGCTACTTTATCTGGTGACTTCGGTACATTAACTGTTGGTTCAATCGACGCTGACGGCGCTTTCCAAGCCGGTGACGTAGGTGGTGCAGTGCCAGATACAACTGATAGCACATCAAGCACAGCTTCTACTGTTTACGGTGTTCACTTTTCTGGTTCTGTAGCAGGTCTTACTGTTGCTGCTCAGGTTAATGCTAACACTGGCGCAAGTGGTTCATCTGCTGCTGCTGTTGCTTCAGCTGCCGCTAACGGACTCACGTCTGGTACGGTTGCTGGTACGCTTTACACTCCTGCAAAAGCTAGCACAGCGTTAACGAAGAGCACTCAAGTTGGTGTGAGTTACGAAGTGAACGGTTTGACTGTTGGTTATGCTTATGCTTCTGCTGACGCAAAAGATGGCAACACAACCACTCACAACGGTGTTCATGAAGGTCAATCTGCTGTAGGTGCATCTTACGCCATGGGCGACTTAGTCGTTTCTGTTGGTAAGCAAAACCTTAAAGACGGTGGAACAACTAGTAAGGACGCTCTTGTTTCTGCGACTTATACCATGACGGCTGATGCCTTGACCATTGTTGCTCAAGCTGACAATGCGCCTTCAGGTGACTACCAGTTGAACTTGTCTTATGCATTAAGCGATGCGTTTAGCATTTCTTCTGAAGTGGACAAGGGTAAGACCACCACTATGGTTGGAACTTACACTGAAGGTGACATGACCTTTACTGTAGCTAGACAAGACGACAACACCACTGATGCGTCTATCGCTCTGGACTATGGCAACGCTGACCTAACTATTGGTCGTGTTGGCGAACGTGCAGCGTCTCACGCTGACATTGGTCGTCCTAAGGCAGCTCAATACTCTCACGTGACTTACAAGGTGGCATTCTAATTTAATTAGAAGCAAACTTTTTAGTCATAAAGGCTCCTTCGGGAGTCTTTTTTTTGCCTTTTAAAAACGAATTCAAGTAAAATTAACCAGCCATCTATACAGGACTAATTTTGCCATGCTTAACGTTAACCAAACCTTGCAACAAGCCATTACGCTGCATCAGCAAGGTAACTTATCAGCAGCAGCTAAGCTTTATCAACAAATATTAGTCATTAATAAACAACACTCTGATGCTCATAATTTATTGGGTGCGGTGTATGTGGCCACCAGAAACTTTAAATTAGCAGAGAAACATTTACTCAAAGCCACTAAGCATGCATCTAATTATGCACCTGCGCATTACAACCTAGGTAAGGCCTACCTCGATCAGCACAAACACCACTTGGCATTGGCTGCGTTCGTTAAAGCGGTCAAATTAGACCCTAACTATAGCGATGCACTGTTTCTTTTAGCCAACACACGAGTTGCCCTTGGGGTTGTGGCACAGGCTAAGCCCTTGTTTGAGCGGGTCATTGCATTGACGCCAAATAATTATGAAGCGCACAGTAACTTGGGCAGTGCCTTACATGAGCTAGGAGATCACGAGTCGGCGATCCCTCACTTTCGAAATGCCATCGCCCTAAAGCCTGATTTTGAATTAGCCTATCGCAATCTGGGTTACGCCTTGGTTAAGTTAGAGCGCCATGAAGAGGCGCTTGAAGTTTATCAAGCCTGTCTTGAATACTTTACTAATGCTAGATTATATCAATTTAAGGGTACGACATTACAGCAATTGGGGCGTATGGATGAGGCAAGAGTGGCCTTCTTAAAGGGTATAGAATTAGATCCAAGCTTAGGCGCTTGCTATCGGCATCTTGCTGAAATTACCAAGTTGGATAATTCTGACGGTATTGATGTTGAAAAGATTGTCAAAGAGGGGCTTGATCAACCTAACCTGACTGAGGACTTCATTAAGCATGTATCTTTTGCTTGGGCCAAGATCAATGATGGTCAAAAGAATTACACAACTGCATTTAAAGCCTATAAGCGTGGCAACGATCTAAAAAATAGAGAGAATAAATATAGAAAAAGTGACAGTGATGCATTATTTAAGTTGCTCACTTCAAGCTATAATGCGGATTTTCTATCGCACGCAGCTAACAGTGGTTTAACTGAGACCAAGCCTATTTTTATCTTGGGCATGCCGCGCTCAGGTACCACCTTGGTTGAACAAATTATTTCCAGTCATTCAGATGTCACTGGAGCTGGTGAATTAAGTTACATGGCTGATCAAGCGAAGCAATTTAAAAGTGGTTTGCTCGCCTTCCACAAACTCTTCCCTAAAATGAATCAAAGCCAGTGGCAGGATATTGGTCAAGCCTATTTAAATGGCTTAAATGGTTATGATGAGGGTAGGCTTCACATCACGGATAAAATGCCCCATAATTTTTTGAATATTGGTATGATTAGCAAGTTGCTACCCAATGCTCGAATTATTCACTGTAAGCGTCATCCTGTGGCCAATTGTTTATCCATTTATAAGGCTTACTTTGGTGGTAAAAACTCTCACTCCTATGCCTATAATTTAAAGGATTTAGCCCACTACCATAATTTATATGAAGATTTGATGGCCCATTGGCGCCAAGTTTTACCTGGACGTTTCTATGAAGTGTCTTATGAGCAATTAACCTCGAATCAAGAACCAGAGAGTCGGCAGTTAATAGAATACTGTGGGTTAGACTGGCAAGATGCCTGCTTAGATTTCTATAAAACTAAGCGCAAGGTGAAAACAGCCAGTGCCTTTCAGGTGCGGCAGCCCATGCACAATCAGTCTGTGGATTTATGGAAACGTTACGGTGAGGCGTTGCAGCCTTTGTTAGATGATTTGTATATTCCTGAAGAGTATCGTGATTAGATCAATGGCGAAAATAGGCATTTATAGTTAATTTTAAACGATTTTAATGAATTATAATGAATAATAGAGAATTATAATGATTGTTAATGAGCGATAAAAACACGATGTTTTTATGAGTAGCTGTCCTTATCGAGTGGCTAGTCTTAGCAAGCGACTGTTCTTTGCAAGGGTGCTTTGGCTTCTAAAACGCTAAAAATTAAGCCGCAACCTATACCTAAATTTTTGGTTTCCTCTTGCCAAAGGGCATGGTGCCATCACCCCAAAGGCTGGCGGCGTTGGTTTGAGCTTGGCGTGCTTGTGCGGCCTCTTTTTTACTCTGTGGTGAAGGTTTTTTCGCTTTGGCTTTGGTGGTTTGTTGGGCAGCGCTTTCTGTGTCGCGGTGCTCTTGGGCTTCGTGGCCTTTGATGACCATTCGTTCTAATGGTTTACCTTGGGCTTTTTCCACGCTCAACAATAAACCACGTTCAGTAATATTAACCAAGTTAATGGCTTTGCCTTGCGCACCTGCACGGCCTGTGCGGCCTGTGCGATGCAGATAATCATCTAAGTTTCTTGCCATATCAAAGTTAATGACTAGCTCAACACCGTCAATGTCTAAGCCTCGAGCTGCCACTTCTGTGGCCACCAAGGTGTTAAAACTATGTTGGCGGAATTGACGCGTAATGTCGTTGCGTAAGTCTTGTGGCAGATCCCCATGCAGGGCCACGGCATTAATGTTGTGGCTCTGGAGAAAATTAGCTAAGTCTTCGCTAAGTTTGCGACTGTTGCAGAAAATCAGGTGTTTTTTTGCAGTTTCATGGGCTAGTAGCCAAGATAACACCCGTTTTTTGTGTTCTATGTCATCGCAAACCACGATCATTTGCTTGATGTTTTCTTGCACTTGGGTGGCATCATTAAGGCGAATGTCGACTGGATTTTTAAGCAACACCTGAGCCATGCCTTGTACTTTTGGGCTGTGCAAAGTGGCGGAGTAAAACAAGGTTTGTCGGTTCACGTTGCAGGCTGCTGCAATGCTTTCTACGTCCTCACAAAATCCCAGCTCTAACATGCGGTCGGCTTCATCAACCACGAGCATTTCTAAGTGCTCTGTGTCAGTTTGGTTCTTACGCTGATGTTCCATAAAACGACCTGGTGTGGCAATCACCACGTCTGGATTTTTGCGCAATAAAGCCTGTTGATAGTGGTAATCTTCACCACCTAGAATTAAGGCCGCTTGCAGTTTAGTGCCTTTAATGAGTTTGTTGGTCAGGCTGAGCACTTGATGAGCGAGTTCCCGAGTCGGCACCAAGATTAAACAGCGGGTGCTAAAGCCAATGGCTTTGGTATTGAGTATTTGATTAAGGGCAGGGATGACGTAAGCCAGGGTTTTACCGCTGCCAGTGTCGGCGCTCATCAACAGATCGTGACCCGCCAGGGCAGCTGGCAAGGCATGACATTGGGCCACTGTGGCGTGTTCAAAGCCTTGTTGTGCGATGTTTATTTTTAACCGAGGGTTGTAGGCTTGATCAGCGAAACTGATTTGTGGAACTGGGGCGGGTACTACTGGGGTGGGTTTAGTCACGAAGGCTCCTTAGATGAGGCGGCATTTTAGCACCTCTATGGAGGTATTACGAGCAGCGTCGCAGGCCGGTAAGCTCCTAGATTATGAGTGCGCCTAAGGTGCTAATAAAACCCAATCATGAAGGGACTGAGGCATGGGTTTACTCGCAATGATAAAGGCTGTGCTATAATATGTCACCGCTTTAAGCGGGCGTTATAATTGACTAAAAGGTCTGCCCATGTCGAGTTCCAATGCTGCTTCTGATATGTCTTCGTACTTGGCACCAGAAAAACGTATTTTTGAATACCCTAAATATTGGGCTGAGTGTTTTGGGGCAGCGCCGTTTTTGCCAACGACTCGCGCAGAGATGGACCTGTTGGGCTGGGACTCTTGTGATGTGATCGTTGTGACTGGCGACGCGTATGTGGATCACCCGAGCTTTGGCATGGCCATTATTGGTCGTTTATTGGAGTCTCAAGGCTTCAGGGTAGGCATTATTGCGCAGCCCGATTGGCGCAGTGCAGAAGCCTTTAAAGCGTTAGGTCAACCCAATCTTTATTTCGGTGTTGCCGCGGGCAATATGGACTCCATGATCAACCGCTACACGGCCGACCGGCGCCTGCGTCATGATGACGCTTACACTCCGGGCAACGTCGGTGGCAAGCGGCCAGATCGCGCCACCTTGCACTACACACAGCGCTGCAAAGAAGCCTTTAAAGGCGTGCCCGTTATCATTGGTGGCATCGAAGCAAGCCTTAGACGCATTGCCCACTATGATTATTGGTCAGAAAAAGTGCGCCGCTCTATGTTGATTGATGCAAAGGCTGACATGCTTATTTATGGCAATGCCGAACGGCCTCTAGTCGAAGTGACCCACCGTATGGCTAATGGTGAAACGCTCGAGCAAATGCAAGACATTCGTGGTACGGCCATTATGGTGAAGCAGCCACTCGTAGGCTGGCGTGGCAAAGATTCCACGACATTGGATGCCCCAGGCACCATTGATGCCATCATCAATCCCTATATTGATACCACCAAAATGAGTAGCTGCGAGGCAAGTAAAGATACCTCACCCAATTTTGTAGACGCTAAAGACGCAGTACAAACTTTGGCTATTAAACCCATGGCGGCTTATGAACCGGTTAAGGGCCAGCCTTGGTTTAAAACTTACGCTAAGTTACCCAGTTACGACGTGGTCAAGACCGACCCTGTGATGTATGCCCACGCGAGTCGAGTGATGCATCACGAAACTAACCCTGGCAGTGCGAGGGCCTTGTATCAAGAGCATGGCAATAAAGCCTTGTGGGTTAATCCACCGGCTATGCCCCTTGATACCGAAGAAATGGATTATGTATTTGCAGCGCCTTTCGCGCGCGTGCCACATCCCATGTATGGTGATGAGAAAATTCCAGCCTATGACATGATTCGCTTCTCGGTCAACATTATGCGAGGCTGTTTTGGAGGCTGCAGTTTCTGCTCTATTACTGAGCATGAGGGCCGTATTATTCAGAACCGTTCAGAAGACTCTATTATTCGCGAAGTGGAAGATATGCGCGATAAGGTGCCTGGTTTTACAGGTGTAGTGTCAGATCTTGGTGGCCCAACGGCCAATATGTACCGTTTACACTGTAAAGATCCAAAAGTAGAGGCAACCTGTCGTTTACCCTCTTGTGTGCACCCGACCATATGTGACTACATGGGCACAGACCACAAGCCACTGATTAACTTGTATCGCCGAGCCCGTGCCCTGCCTGGTATCAAAAAAGTGCTTATTGCCTCTGGTCTACGCTATGACTTAGCCATACGTGATCCTGAATATGTCAAAGAACTCGTGACTCATCATGTGGGTGGCTATTTAAAAATTGCCCCTGAGCACACCGAAAGTGAGCCATTAAGGCACATGCTAAAACCCAACATGAGCAGCTATAACAAATTTAAGCGCATGTTTGAGAAGTATTCTAAAGAAGCGGGCAAAGAGCAGTACTTGATTCCTTATTTCATTAGTGCCCACCCTGGGACTCGTGATGTGGATATGGTGAATATGGCCATGTGGCTAAAAACCAATAAGTTTCGCTTAGATCAAGTGCAGAACTTCTATCCATCGCCTATGTGTAATGCAACGACCATGTATTATACGGAGGTCAACCCCCTGAAAAAGGTGACCCGTGACAGTGAACGGGTCAGTATCCCGAGGGGCATTCGCCAGCGCCGCTTGCACAAAGCCATATTGCGTTATCATGACCCAAAAAACTGGGCTCAGATCCGCGAAGCTTTAGTTGATATGGGTATGAAAAACCTCATTGGTAAGGGCCCTCAGTGTTTAGTGCCTGCAGCCAGTCATGCTGAATCAAGTCGGTCTGCTCCTAAGGCTGCTAGAGGCAAGCAGGGAATGACTAAGCACACCTCACCGCGATCCCAGAGGATGAGACGTTCAAGATAGTCATTAATAAAACCATTAATAGAGTCATCAGGTTTGGCACTAATTGAGGCACTTGGCTAGGTATTAAGCTGGGTATTAAGTAGACTTTAAATGAGGCAAAGTAGGTTTAAATGGTCTAAGCTTAGGGTCTAATTAATTCTTTAGAGAACCACGATGCAGCTCGTTATTGGTAATCAAAACTATTCCTCTTGGTCGATGCGGCCTTGGGTAGCGATGACGCATTTTGGCGTGTCGTTTGAAACCATCAAGCTTGAACTTGATACACCTGTCTTCGCAGCGCAGATTAAACAGTATTCTAACGCCAACACTGTGCCTGTGTTAATGACGCAAAACGGGACGGCTACCGATAGTTTGTCCATTCTAGAGACACTAGCCGATGGCCATCCTCAGATGTGGCCCAGTAATCCCAAACTCAAAATAATGGCCCGTAATGCCGTTGCACGCATGCACAGTGGTTTTTTCGCTTTGCGCAGTGAGATGCCCATGAACTGTCGTGCCATTCAGCGCAGGTTAAACATTACCCCAGCTTGCAGAAACGATATTGACCAAGTGGAGGCCCTTTGGGCTCAGTGCCTTGCTGCAGCAAATCAGGCGGGTCAAACGCAAGGTTATTTGTTGGGCGACTTCTCCATTGCTGATGCTTTTTTTGCACCTGTGGTCGTGCGCTTGCGTGGCTATAAGGTCACCGTTAATGCAACAACACAGACCTATATGGATACCATGCTAACCACCCCTGCGGTGATGGCTTGGATAGCCGCAGGGGTAAAAGAAACGAGCATCTTACATCAAGATGAAGCGGGCTTTGATTAAGCGTAAACGCGCTTCGCTTCTTGACGCCGTCGATGCAGAACCGGTTCTGTATAACCACTGGGCTGTGACGTGCCTTCAAACACCAACTCGCAGGCGGCTTGGAAGCCCACACTGGAGTCAAAGTCGGGGGCCATATTACGATAATCTGGGTCGCCTGCATTTTGCTCGTCAACTAGAGCGGCCATGCGCTTCAAACTGTCCATCACCATGTCTTGGGTGACAAAATCATGTTCCAGCCAATTCGCTAAAGACTGAGAGGAGATGCGCAAGGTGGCGCGATCTTCCATTAAACCCACTTGGTTAATATCAGCGACTTTAGAACAGCCAATGCCACTTTCAACCCAGCGAATCACATAACCCAATAAACCTTGGCAGTTATTGTCTAACTCTCGCGCAATGTCATTTTTACTTAAGCTATGGCTGCCTAATAACGGTATTTCCAACAAATCATCTTGTTTGACTTGGGTAGACGTGGCCAAATTGAGGAGTTCACTTTGACGTTCCTGAACTAATACCTGATGATAATGCAATGCATGCAACACCGCCGCTGTTGGAGAGGGAACCCAAGCTGTACTGGCACCCGACATTGGATGTTCCAATTTAGTCGCCATCATTTCCGCCATGCAGTCTGGTTTTGCCCACATGCCTTTACCGATTTGAGCACGGCCTTTTAAGCCACAAGCTAAGCCCGTTTCAACATTGTTATCTTCATAAGCTGCAATCCAAGCTTGCTGCTTCATAATGCCTTTGGGTAACATAACGCCGGCTTGCATGGATGTGTGTATTTCATCGCCTGTGCGATCAAGAAAGCCCGTATTAATAAAGGCGACGCGCTCACTTGCCTGTGCAATACACGCTTTGAGGTTAACACTGGTGCGGCGTTCCTCATCCATAATGCCCACTTTTAAAGTATTTTTTGGTAAATCAAGTAAGTCTTCAATGCGACCAAATAGGTCACAAGTGAAAGTCACTTCTTCAGGACCATGCATTTTAGGCTTAACAATATAAATGCTGCCCGTGCGGCTGTTGCCTTTCGCTGAAGGGCCGCGTATGTCATGCAAAGCACACAGACTAGTGATGAAACCATCCATGATGCCTTCTGGTATTTCGTCACCTTGGCCATTTAAAATGGCGTTATTGGTCATCAAGTGACCTACGTTACGGATAAATAACAAACTACGTCCATGCAAACTAAACGAACTACCATCGGCACTTTGGTAATGACGATCGCTATTTAATTGACGCGTGATGTTGACGCCGTTCTTTTGCATGTCTATTGACAGGTCACCTTTCATGAGGCCAAGCCAATTGCGATAAACAATCACTTTGTCTTCTGCATCAACAGCGGTTACCGAGTCTTCACAATCCATAATGGTCGACACAGCAGCTTCCATAACGATGTCTTTTAAGCCTGCCAGATCGCTAGCACCAATAACATGCTCTCGGTCGATGTGCAATTCAAGATGCAGGTTGTTGTGTTTTAGTAAGAGGGTCTTCGGTGCCTTAGCCTCACCTTGAAAACCCGCAAATTGAGTGGGTTCTGCAAGTAGAGCCACTTGGCCATGATCAAGCTGACATTGAAGCTGCCCATTATTGACCGTATATTGAGTGACTTGGCTGTGGCTTGCTTCATGCAAGGGCAGGTGTGTGTCAAGCAGTTGCTTAGCAAACGCAATGACTTGGCTGCCGCGCTTTGAATCGTAGCCTTTGGCGGCCGTTTCGCTCGTGAGGGCATCGGTGCCATAAAGGGCATCGTACAAACTACCCCAGCGAGCATTGGCGGCATTGAGAGCGTAGCGCGCATTATTAATGGGCACTACCAATTGTGGTCCAGCCACGGTGCTAATTTCTATATCCACATTACTTGTAGTCACAGACACTTGCTCAGGTTCGGGCAACAGGTATCCAATGTCTTGCAGCATGGCTTTGTATGCCGCTGGTTCTGAGGTAGGGTGGTCTAAGTGCCATTGGTTAAGGGAGGTTTGTAATTGCTCTCGCTTATTGAGCAGATTTTGGTTGCGCACTTGAAACTCATTGAGCAAAGTCGCTAGGGATTCCCAAACCTGATCGCTGGTCAGGTTTAAACCCGGTAGAATTTCTTGTTCAACCATCGTATAGAGTTGAGTATCGATGGATAGGTTTGCATGACCCATTCTAGCGTTTAAATGCACGTTCATCTCCAAGCCCCAAATATCATTAAAAATGCGTAAAGTTTCTTTTAGTGTACGAAAGCATTATATAGGAAACAACTAAAATGACTCATGAGTCTTTGGTCGTATGGGAATATATTGGTTATTTACTGTAGAAATAGTGAGTGTCTTGATGATGAAAACGATCATTTAGGAATTTAAACCCCAAAATCTAAAAACTATATTCTAAAAAACAGATTCTAAAAATAGCCATTAAAATAAAGGCTGGTTTCGCAGATGAGTCTAGGATATTAATTGAGGAGATTAATTTAAGTGACGGGACACTTATTAAGGCCTATAAGCGGGCAGCCTTGGCTTTAGTGCTGCCAGTTCACAGTCTATGATTGCTTGCGCGCGTTAACCCGCCCAACCCATCCCATTCCAACTCAGTCATGTCGAGTGGGTACTTATGCTGTTTCGGCAGCTTTGGTGCTAATGCGAGCGCTTTTACGCCTCGTCGATTTCTCGCGCTACTTCAGTAATCAAACCACGAATCCATCGATGGGCTGGATTGTGCTGTAATAGTGGGCTCCACGCCATCGTTAAGGTCATTTCAGGAATTGGAAAGGGTGGGTCCAAGATGACCACGTCATCGTTATGCATGGTTTGCAAAGTCGCCTTGCGAGGCAGGGTAACAATAAGGTCTTTTTGGTTAGCAAGTTGCACTGCAGCTTGATAATGGCGCGTAAAGACGCGAATGTTACGTGTCTTGCCAAGCTCTGATAACGCATTATCAACCCACCCGCGACGCTGCACGTCTTTGGGGTTCATGCCCACTCCAGCACCCATGCCCGTCTTACTCACCCAAATGTGGTGAGCTTTTAGATAGCTAGCCAAGGTGAAATTGTTAACCATTGGGTTATCACGACTCATAAGGCAAATAAATTGGTCGCGCCAAAGAATCTTTTGGTGGAAAGACTGCGGCATCGAATCAAAGCGATTAATAACGAGGTCTACTTTACCTTGCTCTACATCATAAAAGTCGACGTCTGAAGGCGTCATGATATCCAAGCTAATGCCCGGCGCTTCTTTCCGCAAACGCTCAACCAGAGGAGGGATGAGAGTGGGTTCTGAATAGTCGCTGGCCATAATCCGGAACACACGGGTCGAGGTGAGTGCATCAAAGGCAGCTTGTGGTTGCACAGCCTTATCAATGGTGGCCAAGACTTCGCGTATGGTTGATTGTAGTCCTAGAGCTCTCTCAGTGGGCGTCATGCCGTCACTAGTGCGGATGAGCAGGGGGTCTTCAAAAACCTCTCGTAAGCGCCTTAAGCCATTACTCATGGCAGGTTGGCTGAGGCCAAGTTGATTGGCTGCTTTAGTTACATTGCGCTCTTTTAATAGAGCGTCTAAATAAACTAATAAATTAAGATCAACGCGATCGATACCCACGTGCACCTCCAAGAAATTCAGTTAACTCAAGCTAGTTTAGCTTAACTAAGTCAACCTGGATTTTACTGTGTTTTATTTTGTTTGTTTTGATGCGCTTTAATGCCCAAAAGTAAAAGTATTATTCATTTACATAATACAAATAATAAGCTCTATAACTACTATAAATTATGCCATGGGAAGTGCTGCCTGTCGAGGCTTTCGATTTATTTCTATATGCATTTTACTTTGCTATTTGTTTTGTGAATAGTAGGCATTAGCTTTGATGGCTGTCATAAGCATCAAGACCCCACTACACTCTACGTCAGAGTTGTTTTGTCACTTCTGGAGTGACCCTTTACTTTATGGCTCGAAACTTAAATTATAATAATGATTACCCAACTGAGGAATTGTCATGTCGCAATATCAAGATGATATTCAAGCTGTCGCTAATCTAAAGGCTGCTCAAGGCAGTGCTTGGGATGCTATTAATCCTGAGTCCGCAGCTCGGATGAAAGCTCAAAACCGTTTTCAAACGGGTTTAGATATTGCCCGTTACACCGCAGGCATAATGCGTGCAGACATGGATGCTTACGACCAAGACAGTTCTAAGTACACACAATCATTAGGTTGTTGGCATGGTTTTATTGGTCAGCAAAAGATGATCTCTATAAAAAAACATTTTGATAACACGGATCGCCGTTACTTGTATCTTTCGGGTTGGATGGTGGCAGCCTTAAGATCTGATTTTGGCCCATTACCAGACCAATCGATGCATGAAAAAACCTCTGTGTCCGCTCTAATCGAAGAGTTGTACACGTTTTTGCGTCAAGCTGATGCCCGTGAGTTAGGTGGGCTGTTTCGTGCCCTAGATGGGGCTCGTGAGGCCAATGATGCAGCTGAACAAAAAGTGATTCAAGCAAAGATTGATGGTTTTGTGACCCATGTAGTGCCTATTATTGCAGACATTGATGCGGGTTTTGGTAATGCTGAAGCAACTTACTTGCTCGCCAAACGCATGATTGAGGCGGGAGCTTGTTGTATCCAACTTGAGAATCAAGTGTCAGACGAAAAACAATGTGGCCATCAGGACGGTAAAGTGACTGTGCCCCATGAAGATTTTTTAGGCAAAATTAGGGCTGTGCGTTACGCCTTTCTTGAATTGGGTGTGGATGATGGGGTCATCGTGGCGCGCACCGACTCATTGGGAGCTGGTTTGACCAAACAAATTGCGGTCACGAACACCCCAGGGGACCTAGGTGATCAATACAATTCCTTCTTGGATTGCGATGAAGTCACCACCGCAGATTTAAATAACGGTGATGTGGTGCTTAATCGTGATGGTACCTTAGTGCGGCCTAAACGCCTGCCATCTAACTTATTTCAGTTCCGTTCAGGCACGGGTGAAGACCGGTGTGTGCTCGACAGTATCACTTCCCTTCAAAACGGTGCAGACTTGTTATGGATCGAAACCGAAAAACCTCACGTGTCCCAAATTGGCGGCATGGTGAGCCGCATTCGGGAAGTCATTCCCAATGCCAAACTCGTCTACAACAATTCACCCTCGTTCAACTGGACCTTAAACTTTCGTCAACAGGTGTTTGATGCGATGGCTGCTGCAGGTGACGATGTTTCGGCATACGTGCGGGCGGATTTAATGCAAGCGTCATACGATGGGAGTGCCTTAGCGGCCACAGCAGATGAAAAAATCCGCACTTTCCAAGCTGATTCGGCTCGAGAAGCGGGTATCTTCCATCATTTGATTACCCTACCAACCTACCACACTGCGGCCCTGTCTACGGATAATTTAGCTAAAGAGTACTTTGGAGACCAAGGTATGTTGGGTTATGTTGCCGGTGTACAGCGTAAGGAAATTCGTCAAGGCATTGCCTGTGTTAAGCATCAAAACATGGCAGGTTCAGACCTAGGCGATGATCATAAAGAGTATTTTTCGGGTGATGCAGCTCTTAAAGCCTCAGGCAAAGACAACACCATGAATCAGTTTGGCTAAGCCTAGCACTCAATCTTATTAGCTAAGGCCAAAAAGGTGAGACATGAGTCTCACCTTTTTTTTGTGGTTTCAACGTGGGCAGGTCATCGAGCAGCCAAACCGCACTTTTAAAATAGTCTTGTTCGGAGCAGAGTAACAGGGTACCCTTTTGTTTTTGCGATCGTAGCTTGGAGATCATTGGATGGGGCAGGAGCAAGGCCGGAGCTTAGATGAAGCGTTTGATGCCATTATCGACGCATGGTTAATAGAACGTCAGGCGTTGTTGACACAGTTCGTGGCTTTGCCGCAGATGAGTGTCACTGAGGACGTCATACATGAGCTGCACAGCCTATGCGAAGCCATGGTCGATTACAGTTCCCGAGGGCACTTTAATGTATACGAGCAGTTGCTAATGCACATCGCTGAACACAATAATTTGCACGCCCCCCATGCCCACGCTCTGCTGGGAAAAATTCACGATACAACTGACAAAATTATTGTGTTTGATGACGAGTATGGTGCTGTTGATAAAATGTCTATACAGGACGTTGGTCACTTCAGTGGCCGCCTATCTCGATTAGGCGAAGTTCTTACTGAGCGCTTTAACCATGAGGATGAACTCATGGGATTAGTGCAAGAAACCTTATCTTAGTGAGCCACTTGCCTCAGCTTAAAAGGGGAAGTTTGTGACACAATTCAAACATATCGGTTTGATTGGAAGGCTTCATAGCCCCGCAGTAATCGAAACCTTGCAACGCCTGATCGCGTGCCTAAACCGCAGTCAATGCCAAGTTTGGGTCGATGAGCGCATTGCAGACTCACTGCAGAGTGACCCCCTTACTGATCTGAGTTACGGCATCAGTGACAGGCACTTTTTGGGTCAACAATGTGATCTTGTGATCGTGGTGGGAGGTGACGGTAGTATGTTATCTGCAGCTCGCGTTATGGCCACCTATGGCGTGCCAATGATTGGTATTAACCGGGGTAAGTTAGGCTTTTTAACAGACATTGTGCCAGATCAACTAGAAGCCTCGATTGACGCCGTATTGGCAGGGCATTTTGAAACCAGTCATCGGTTTATGCTGTCAGCCCATGTGTTGCGCAACGGCGAAGAGGTCGGTCGAGGTAGTGGTCTCAACGACATTGTGCTGCATCCTGGAAAGTCGGCTCGTATGCTGTCCTATGATTTATCAATCGATGGTACTGCGGTTTATTTTGACCGGGCAGATGGCTTGATTATAGCCACTCCCACTGGCTCCACTGCCTATGCACTTTCAGCTGGCGGACCCATTATGCATCCTGGTTTGGATGCAATCGCTTTGGTGCCTATGAATCCACATAATTTAAGTAGCCGACCATTGGTTGTCGGGGCTAATGCAGTACTGGAAATTTTGATTGGTCAAGACAATAGCACTCAGCCCATTATTAGCTGTGATGGGCAAGTTCACATAGTTTGTGAGCCGGGTGATAGGGTGCATATTCAGCGTCATGAGGCCCAGCTTAAAGTGCTGCATCCTCTGGGCAATCATTTTTATGATCGTTGCCGGAGTAAATTAGGTTGGCATGCACGGGCCAGTGATGATGGCCAATGATACTGCTTAAAAGTTTCCCAGCTCAAGTTAATCTAAGCGCAATAACACAAGTGCTTTGGCAACATAAAGTGCCTCATCGAGTGCGTTTTATCAACGATGAACAGCAATTATGGTTACAAGATGCAAATCAATATGGTGTTGCAGAAGAGCTCTTAGCGCAGTTAGTGCAGGGCCAGTCGCAACCCCAACCCCAACCGCAATCTCGTGAATCGCCAGAGGACCCAGCATCAGCAAGTCCAACTAAATCTTCACTCGCATTTATGGCCTACCCAAGAGTGTGGTTGAGGACTACTCCGATCACGCTTACGGTAGTTTTAGTCACCCTATTGGTTGCTGTGCTTTCCCAATTGGGTCAACACTTACAAGCAGTGGCGTGGTTTAGCTTTTTTCCTTTCGTTTTTGAAGTACAAGCCTACATGGTGACCGGTTTTGAGCATCTATGGCAACAACCGTGGCGCTTGATTAGCCCAATGCTTTTGCACTTTGGCTGGTTACATATGGTGTTTAATTTGTTGTGGTGGTGGGAATTGGGTCGGCGTATAGAGCGTCAGTCGGGGTTAGTTTTAGTGACCTTATTATTGCTCACCAGCGTGTCTGGCAATGTTGCTCAAGCTTGGCAAGTGGCCAGTTTATTCGGTGGCCTCTCAGGCGTTATCTACGGTTTATTGGGCTACATCTGGGTTATGGATCGTTTTAATGCACCGCGTTACCACTTGCCACAAAATATTCTCATATTTATGCTGTTATGGTTACTGTTGGGCATCAGTGGTTTGTTTTCGGCACTGGGTTTTGGTGCTATGGCAAATTTGGCCCACATAGGTGGGCTCTTGTCTGGCGTAGGGTGGGGTTTTTTACACACCCTCAAATATCAGTTGCAATCCAACAAAAGCTAAAAAAAAGTCGGTGCCTAAGATGAATTATGCTATTCTTTTGACCCACGTTTTTTCTAGGAGGTTTGGCGGATGGAATACAATCAACTCATTGCCCAACTAACACCAGAAGTCTATCTACGCTTGAAAACGGCCATTGAGACCGGAAAATGGCCCGATGGTAGAGTGTTGAGTCAAGATCAAAAAGCCTCCTGCCTGGAAGCTGTTTTGCGTTACCAAACGATGAAGCTTGATGCCACCCAGCACTCAGGTTATATGTCTGATAAATGTGCGAGCACTAGTTCAGTGCCTGAAACACCTGCAGAACAGGTGATTAAAATACATTAATGATGCAAATGACTCATCGACTCACTGGGCACCTAGCCAAGCTGACCACCCATATAGACGCCGTGCCCAATGCTCAGGTGCAGTACACCTTGGTTTTGGGCGATCAAAAATTACCCCTCAATCCGCTCATAGGTGAAACTATTCGCCTGGAACATCTTGGGCAGATTAATTGCAGCCATTGTGGACGTAAAACTAAAAAGAGTTATAGCCAAGGTTATTGTTTTCCTTGCATGCAAAAATTGCCCCAATGTGATTTATGCATCATGAGCCCAGAAAGGTGCCACTTTGATGCGGGTACTTGCCGTGATGAAGCTTGGGGTCAGGCCTTTTGCATGCAACCTCATATCGTCTATTTGGCTAATTCATCGGGCCTAAAAGTAGGTATTACTCGGGTTAATCAAATGCCCACCCGTTGGCTTGATCAAGGGGCTTCGCAGGCGATGCCTATTATGCAAGTAGCCACGCGCAAATTGTCAGGACAGGTAGAGACGGTCCTCAAGCATTACGTTGCCGACAAAACTAACTGGCGTAAGCTGCTCAAAAGTGATGCCGAAACCATTGACATGTCCCACGCAGCTGACCTGTTATTAAACCAATCAGAGGCTGACTTAGATGTCCTACTAGGTGGGTTAGATCAAACAGATTACCAGTGGCTAGATACAGCCGCCATTAGTATGCGTTACCCCGTATTAGCCTATCCTGAAAAAATTAACTCACACAACCTTGATAAAGAGCCTGTGTTAGAAGCAAAGTTGATGGGTATTAAGGGCCAATACCTCATTTTTGACACGGCAGTGATTAACGTCCGCAAATATTCTTCTTATTTGGTGCAATTTAGCTCATGACTATAAATTCTAAAGTAATCTATTTAAAAGATTATCAGGTGCCGGTGTTTACCATTGAAACCACTGATCTGGATATTCGTATTGGTGATGAATATACCTCGGTGGTCGCACGCCTAAAGGTCAAGCGTAATCCAGCGTCTAATAACCCTTCGTCAGAGCTTGTGCTGCAAGGTGGAAAAGACATTAAACTGCAAGAAGTGATGATGAATGGTCTCATTTTAGACACTTCAAGCTATGATTTAGAAGGCTCTGTTTTATCTGTTCATCAGTGTCCTGACACCTTTGAATTAACCACAGAATGCCTCATTCAGCCGCAACTAAATACCAGTTTAGAAGGGCTGTATAAATCGGGGGGCATGTATTGCACACAATGTGAGGCCGAAGGTTTTCGAAATATTACCTATTACCTAGATCGACCAGATGCCTTGTCAATATTTACCACGCGCATTAGCGCAGATAAAACCACTTATCCCATATTATTGGCCAATGGTAATCCATTAGAGCATGGCGACTTAGATAATGGTGAGCATTTTGCCGTGTGGCATGATCCTTTTCCTAAGCCAGCCTACTTATTTGCCATGGTCGCTGGTGACTTAGTGCGTCAAGATGGTCTATTTACTACCCAATCTGGGCGCCAAGTCGACCTTCAGATTTTTGTAGAAGCCCATAACAGTCACAAGTGTGATCACGCCCTGAGTGCGCTCAAGCGTTCTATGCTTTGGGATGAGCAAAAGTATGGGCGTGAGTATGACTTAGACTTATTTATGATCGTTGCTGTGGATGATTTCAATATGGGGGCCATGGAAAATAAAGGCCTTAATATCTTTAATTCCGATTGTGTATTAGCCGACCCAGCCACCAGCAGTGATGCGACGTTTGAGCGCATAGAAGGCATCGTAGCGCACGAGTATTTTCATAACTGGTCGGGTAACCGAGTCACTTGTCGAGATTGGTTTCAGTTGAGTTTAAAGGAAGGTTTCACCGTCTTTCGTGATGCTCAATACACCTCAGATACCTACTCGGCTGCTGTAAAGCGCATCGAAGATGTGACCCTATTGCGTACCCATCAATTTGCTGAAGATGCAGGCCCTATGGCACATCCAATTCGGCCCGCATCTTACATGGAAATTAATAATTTTTATTCTGTCACCGTGTATGAAAAAGGCGCTGAAGTGGTAGGCATGATCCACACCCTTTTGGGTGCTGAATTATTTCGTAAGGGTAGTGATCTGTATTTTGACCGGCACGATGGTCAAGCTGTCACCACGGATGATTTTGTGACCGCTATGGCCGATGCGAGTGGCATAGACTTAAGGCAGTTCAAACACTGGTATAGTCAGGCAGGGACCCCAACCTTAGAGGTGACTGACACTTATGATGCAGCCAATCAGCAATATTCCTTAACCATAGCACAATCGACACCAGCCACGGCCGAATGTCAGGAAAAATTACCATTTCATCTGCCGTTACGGATGGCATTATTAGATGCCCAAGGCCTGGAAATGCCGTTGCAATTGCAGACAGGTGTCTTGGTGCAGGGCCCTAACTGTGTCCTCAATATTACCCAGGCAAGACAAACTTTTATATTTGAAGGTATTAACGAGCACCCAGTACCCTCGTTATTAAGGGGTTTTTCTGCCCCTGTGAAATTAAATTATGCCTACACGCAAACGCAATTATTGTTACTTGCGAGTAAGGACCAAGATGGTTTTTGTCGCTGGGAGGCCTGCCAGAGGCTGCTCATAGAGGCGACTCAGCAAGCGATGTCTGCCACCACAGACTACCACCTTGATGAAGCCTTAGTGACCATGTTGCGCAGCAGTCTAGTGGATGAAGCTTTAGATCCAGCGATGGTCGCCAAGTTAGTGCAATTGCCCAGTGAAGCCTATCTGGCTGAAACCCAAGCCACAGTTGATGTGGATTTGATCCATACTGGTCGCGAAGCCATGCGTCTTGCCATTGCAATGGCACTAGAAAATGAGCTACTCGCCTGCTACCAGCGTTGCCATGATATCGGCCCGTTTAGCCAAACAGGAGAGGCCATCGGGCAGCGGGCACTCAAGAATACCTGTTTAGGGTATCTGAATACGTTAAATAAAGCCTCCTACCAGACCCTGGCCCAAGCGCAATATGCACTGCAGGCAAATATGACTGATGTGGGTGCTGCTCTGAGCATATTAATTGGCCAAAAAAATGCTGATTTATCCACTCCTTTGTTGGCTGATTTTTATCAGCGTTGGCAGGGTGATGCGCAGGTCGTAGGTCAGTGGTTTGCAATGCAGGCTGGGGCTAACCTAAGAGGTCGCTTAGGGCATGTAAAAGCACTGCTTGAGCATCCAGCATTTGATCTACGCAATCCGAATAAAGTGAGAAGTGTGGTGGGCAGTTTTATGCGCAGTGCTATTAACTTCCATGCGGCTGATGGCAGTGGTTATGAATTTGTTGCCGACATGGTGTTACGCTTAAATGCAAGCAATCCAATGATGGCAGCTAATCTTGCTAAGCCCTTAGGTCGTTTTAAACGGCACACTTTAGGTCGCCAACAATTGATGCAAGCTCAACTACAACGCCTGCACCAAACTGAGCTGAGTAAAGATGTGTTCGAAGTCGTCAGTAAAGCTTTGACAAACCTTTAACGAATCAACAAAAAACTCCCAAGGTTGGTGTATTAATAGCCAAGCGCATGGCTTTGTGCTGCTATTGAGTAAAAAATAGTAGCTATTGCTTTGGCAGAATGTAGGAGAGTATGAATGAAATATGTCGGTGAAAAAGATTATGAACATGGCATGGATACCAAGGTGGGCGTGCTTATTACCAACCTTGGCACCCCTGATGCGCCCACTAAAAAGGCACTGCGGCCATATCTGAAAGAATTTTTAAGCGATCCAAGGGTCATTGAAACCCCAAAGTTGATTTGGCAAATCATATTAAACGGTATTATTCTCAATACACGTCCTGCGAAAAGTGCCAAAGCCTACCAAACCGTATGGACCGATAATGGCAGTCCACTGTTTGACATTGCTAAAAAACAACAAGCAGAACTGGCTAAAGCGTTGCCTAACTTGGTTGTTGGGCTTGCCATGCGCTATGGTAATCCGAGTATTGAGAGTCAGCTGATTAAAATGCGTGACCAAGGTGTGCGTAAAATCTTAATTTTTCCCATGTATCCCCAATATTGTGCTGCAACCACTGCCAGTACATTCGACAAAGTGGCCCAAGTGCTCACTAAGTGGCGTTGGATCCCAGAAGTACGGTTTATTAATGAATATTATCAAGACAAACTTTATGTGGCTGCACTTGCTAACAGTATAACAGCATTCCAAAAAGTACACGGTAAGCCAGACTTAACATTGTTCAGCTACCATGGTATTCCCCAGGCTTACCTAGACAAAGGTGACCCTTATCATTGTTTTTGCCGGGCTACTACCCGATTAGTAAAAGAACATATGCAGTTAACTGATGACGATGTCATGACGAGCTTTCAAAGTCGGTTTGGACCCGCCCAATGGTTGCAGCCCTATACGGATGAAATACTCAAAGGGTTACCAGCCAAAGGCATCAAAAAGGTGCATGTGATTGCGCCTGCATTCAGTGCGGACTGCTTGGAAACCATTGAAGAGATTGATGTGGAGAACAGAGCCTACTTCATGGAAAGTGGGGGTGAAAGTTATAACTACATCCCTTGTTTAAATGATGGCAAGGATCAAATAAACCTATTTACTAAACTCATTAAACAGCACACCCAAGGCTGGGATTACTAACGCATGAGCTTAGGTTTGCTGGGACTCTAGCACGCGTTCCACTGCAGCCACAATGGTTTGGGTTTGGTGATCTATTTCCATGTTAACCAGTGTGCCAACTGCCACTTTACCAAAACCTGTGGTGCGCAATGTTTCTGGTATAAGGCAAACACAAAAGGCAGAATCAGACACAGAACTGACGGTCAGGCTACAGCCATTGAGGCTAATAAAACCTTGGGGTAACACATGTTTCTGATGAACTTGGGGCAAATCAAACCAGATGCTTGTGTTTTGGTCTTGGTGTTCGATATGACTAATCACAACTGCACTTGATATATGGCCAGAAATAACATGACCACCTATTTCGTCGCCATATTTAAGTGAGCGCTCTGCGTTAACCCAATCGTCTTGTTGCAGCAGTCCCAAGTTAGTTAATTTGAGAGTTTGGCCAATGACATCAAAGCTAAAATGATTGTCACTTTGTGAGGTCACAGTGAGGCATGTGCCATTGATGGCTATACTGGCACCAATATTGACATTTTGGCTCATAGCTTTGGGTAGGGTAATCACAAAGCGACGTTGGTTTTTGCCTTCAGCAATGGATTTTATTTGGCCTTGGCCTTGAACGATACCGGTAAACATGATGTACCTGATAAGAATTAGAAAAGCTTTAGGTCGCTATATTAGCGGAGCCAGAAGCGCCTGTGAAGTAGAGTTTTCCTTGTGAGTCGTATCATTTTAGCGCCCATGGAAGGTTTGGCTGACAACATCTTGCGTGATTGCCTGACCCGCATCGGGGGTATAGATCTTTGCGTCACAGAATTTATTCGTGTGACGACTCAGTTATTACCACCCAAAGTATTTAAGCGTTTGTGTCCGGAATTAGCTAACGGCTGCAAAACCCCAGTGGGTACGCCCGTGCGTATTCAATTGCTTGGCAGTGATCCTAAAGCTTTGGCTGCTAATGCAGTGAGAGCTTTAGAGCTAGGTTCTCCGGGTATAGATTTAAACTTTGGTTGCCCTGCAAAAACGGTGAACCGTAGTCAAGGTGGAGCAATTTTGTTGCTAGAACCGCAACGAGTGGCGCATATCGTCGCTACGGTGAGGCATGCCATTGGTGATGACGCATGGTTAAGTGCCAAAATGCGTCTTGGATTTACCACCAAGGACTTAGCCATAGAAAATGCTAAAGGTATTGCGGGTGCGGGTGCTGATGAATTGACCGTTCATGCTCGAACTAAGGTTGAGGGTTACCGCCCGCCAGCCCATTGGCAGTGGATAAAAAAAATTCGGGCACAGGTGAGTATTCCTGTCATTGCCAACGGAGAAATTTGGACTCCAGAAGATTATCTCTCGTGCAAGCAAACCAGTGGTAGCGAAGACGTTATGATTGGACGTGGTTTGGTATGGAAGCCAGATCTTGCGCTACAGATTCGTCACCGTCAAAAGGGCCATGGAGCTAACCCATGGGATTGGCCCACACTTTTACCTACAGTGCTTTACTTTATCGATTTAGTTGAGGTACAGGTCGCCGAAAAATATCAACATGCGCGGGTAAAACAGTGGCTTAAATTGTTGGGTCGCGTATACCCGCAGGCAGACGCTTGTTTTGAGCATGGCAAGCGTTTAAATACGCTACAAGAATTGCGTTTTTTGGTAGCCCATAGTCATTGAATTTTGTTAGTGAGAGAGCATTGGTAGAGACGTGAACTTATGCAAACGGTCCATTTGATCAAGATCCTCAGCGCTAATCAGTCGAATGGCACCAAACACTTGGTTGCCCTCATCGTAAATTCTTAGGGTTAGCGACTGATCTAAACGGCGCACGATATCTGCCAATTCGTTGATCGTCGTGTGTTCGCTAATCTCTGGTAAGTCGTTATCATCTGACATTGGGTTGAGCCTTGGTGACTGGGTTTGGCTTCAGTTTACCTATTTTTTTGACCTTTGTGTGGTAACTGTGTGGCACCTGTGTCGTCACTGTGTGGTCGATTTGTCATCATTTTGTTGAAACACTGTGTCCTTCTTCAGCGCTTGGTGGGTGACAATGTAACCTTTTGAGCGCATGCGTTATACTAGGCGGCGAATCTGTATCTGTTGTTTAATTAAAGAGGTGTGTCTTTGTATTCTGTTGCTCGCAGTGTGTTGTTCCAACTCTCCCCAGAAGCGGCCCATGATTTAACCTTAGACAGCCTTGCAGCAGGTGCTCGTTTAGGGTTATTACCGGCCCTAGCTCCCAAGGTAAACGATTTGCCCGTAAAGGTTATGGGGCTTGAATTTCCAAATCCAGTGGGCTTGGCTGCGGGTCTAGATAAAAATGCGGATGCTCTGGATGGTCTTGCTGCCCTCGGTTTTGGGTTTGTAGAAGTGGGTACAGTCACGCCAAGACCCCAAGCTGGAAATCCAAAACCACGTTTGTTTAGGTTACCTGAGGCTGAAGCCATGATTAATCGTATGGGCTTTAATAACGAGGGTGTAGAGCAGCTGATTGAAAATGTTAAAAAGGCCAAGTTCAAAGGTGTGTTAGGCATCAATATTGGCAAGAATTTTGACACTCCAGTTAAGCAAGCGGCATCAGACTATATTATCTGCATGCAAAAGGTGTATGCCCACGCAAGTTACATCACCATTAACATTTCATCCCCTAATACGCCTGGATTACGTGACTTACAGTACGGTAAATCGCTCAGCGAGTTGCTGTCAGCGGTAAAAAAAGAGCAGGCAGTTTTGCACAAGTTGCATGGGCGTTATGTGCCTCTGGCCGTTAAAATTGCACCTGACATGGATCACGAACAGCTTGCAGATGTTGCTCATTGTGTACTTGCCAATGCCATCGATGCAGTCATTGCTACCAATACGACCTTAAGTCGTGATGGGGTATCAGAGTTAGCCTTTGGTGACGAGGTAGGCGGGCTGAGTGGGTTGCCTGTTAAACTTAAATCGACACAAACGATTGCCGACTTGTACTCTATTTTGGGTGAGCAAGTGCCCATCATTGGAGTGGGGGGCGTCAATAGTGGTGATGATGCCCTAGAAAAGTTAGCTGCAGGAGCCAAGCTGATCCAGATCTACAGTGGGTTAATTTATCAAGGCCCAGGATTAGTTAAGCAGTGCGTTGATGCATGTAGAGATGTCATAAAATGTTAAAGCTAATATCTTAGGAGAGCTCCGTGAGTAAACAAAAATCCCTCCTGCGTACATTGTTGAGTTTTAGCCAAAGTGTGCTCGCAAGTTTAGTGGGCATACAATCAAGTCAAAAACGTGAAGAAGACCTTGAAGATGGGGGCTTAGAACGCATGATCTATGTTGGCCTTGGCACCTTAGTGGTATTTTTGCTCATTGTTGTGACGGCCGTGAATAGCGCGCTTCCTGACTGAAAAAATGGGTAAATATTCAGTATTTTACAAAAATAACGCTTGCTAAATATCGACTGAGTTACGATAATTAGCGCTGTTAAAAAACCGGTCCGATTAGGGATCTCATTATCATCTACCTTATGAAAAAATCGTTTCGGAGGACAAGTATGTTTTCTAGGACTTGGCAACGCCTGAGTTCTGTAGTTTTGGGCTCATTAACAGTACCAACTGTCATGGCAGACAGAGGGGGGCTGAACATGACCCAAGGCGTCACAGAAATAAGTCAATCTATTTTCGAACTACACATGTTAATTTTTTGGATTTGTGTATGGATCGGAGTCGCTGTGTTTGGCGTTATGTTCTTCTCCATTTTTAAACATCGCAAATCTAAAGGGGCCGTGGCATCAAAGTTCCATGAAAGCCTTGGCTTAGAGATCTTGTGGACTGCTATACCGACCGTTATTCTTATTGCCATGGCGGTGCCAGCAACATCGACCTTGATCAAGATGTACGACACAACTAATGCGGATGTGGACATTAAAATCACTGGCCATCAATGGAAGTGGCAATACGACTATCTTGGCGAAGATGTTGGATTTTTTAGTAATTTGACCACCAGTAAAGATGAGATCTACGACATTACTGAAAAAAGTGAAAATTACCTGCTTGAGGTGGACAAGCACTTGGTGGTGCCTTCAGGCCAAAAGATTCGCTTCCTTATAACGTCTAATGACGTTATTCACGCTTGGTGGGTGCCCGAAATTGCGGTTAAGAAAGACGCCATTCCCGGCTACATCAACGAGTCTTGGGCAATTATTCCAGAAGGTGAAGAAGGGATATACCGAGGCCAGTGTGCCGAGTTATGCGGTATCCAGCATGGCTTTATGCCGATCGTTCTAGAAGTTGTGACCATGAACCAATATCAAAGTTGGTTAGTCGACCAACGGGCAGGTGTAGAGGCTGAAGCTGCAGCCGCTTTGGGAGACTTTAGTTATGACGATTTGATGACCGAAGGTGCTGAAGTCTATGCGCGCAGTTGCGCTGCTTGTCATGGGAGTGAAGGACAGGGTATGGGCAGTGTGTTCCCAGCTCTTGCTGGCAGCTCAATGGCGCTTAACGACATGGCTGGACACATCGACATTGTTCTCAATGGTAAGCCAGGCACCGCCATGCAATCATTCAGCGCCCAACTTACTGATGTTGAGATCGCTGCTGTGATTACCTACGAGCGAAACGCTTGGGGTAACGACACGGGCGAAACGGTGACCCCTCAAATGATAATTGACGCGAAAAAATAGGACGCTGAATTATGACAACTGCGACTGCTAATCACGATGATCACGCTGACCATGGGCATCATGGGCCTGCCAAGGGCATTATGCGCTGGGTATTGACAACCAACCATAAAGACATCGGTACCATGTACCTTTGGTTTTCTTTCACCATGTTGTTTATTGGTGGCGCTATGGCGCTTATTGTGCGGACTGAACTTTTTCAACCCGGCATGCAGCTGATAGAACCTGAATTCTATAATCAAATGACCACCATGCACGGTTTGATCATGGTGTTTGGGGCAATTATGCCGGCCTTTGTTGGTTTGGCGAACTGGATGGTCCCGCTGATGATCGGTGCACCAGACATGGCGTTGCCACGCATGAACAATTGGAGCTTTTGGATATTACCGTTTGCTTTTGGCATGTTATTGTTCACGCTATTTACGGATGCAGGAGCGCCAAACTTTGGTTGGACTTTTTACGCACCATTGTCGACCACATATGCGCCCAGTAGTGTAACTTACTTTATCTTTGGCGTGCACATGATGGGTATTTCTTCCATCATGGGAGCCATTAACATCATCGTGACGATCTTAAACCTGCGGGCGCCAGGCATGACGCTGATGAAAATGCCATTATTTGTTTGGACTTGGTTCATTACCGCTTATCTTTTGGTCGCAGTAATGCCAGTTTTGGCCGGTGTGGTCACCATGATGTTGATGGATATTCACTTTGGTACCAGTTTCTTTGATGCGGCAGGTGGCGGTGACCCTGTGTTGTTCCAACACGTGTTTTGGTTCTTCGGTCACCCAGAAGTGTACATTATGATCCTGCCAGCTTTCGGTATTGTTTCGCAGATCATTCCCACTTTTGCGCGTAAGCCTTTGTTTGGTTATGCGTCAATGGTATACGCGACATCCTCCATTGCTTTCTTGTCCTTTATTGTATGGGCTCACCACATGTTTACCGTGGGCATGCCGCTGCAAGCTGAACTCTTCTTTATGTACGCTACGATGCTGATCGCTATCCCTACAGGGGTGAAAGTATTCAACTGGGTGTCAACGATGTTCAGAGGGTCAATGACCTTTGAAACGCCTATGCTATTTGCCTTGGCCTTTGTCGTGCTGTTCACTATTGGTGGTTTCTCGGGCTTAATGCTTGCCATTGCTCCTGCAGACTTCCAATACCATGACACCTATTTTGTTGTGGCTCACTTCCACTATGTGCTGGTACCCGGTGCCTTATTTGGCATTATTGCAGGCGTCTATTATTGGCTACCAAAGTGGACTGGCAACTATTACAGTGAGAAGTTAGGAAAGTTTCACTTTTGGATGTCATTCATTGGTGTCAACGTGACTTTCTTCCCTATGCATTTTGTGGGCCTAGCGGGTATGCCACGCAGAATCCCTGATTACGCCCTGCAGTTCGCAGACTTTAATGCCATCGCTACGGTGGGTGCGTTTATCTTTGGATTGTCACAGCTGGTGTTCTTATTCTTATTGATTAAGACCATTCGTGGTGGTGAAAAAGCCACAGATAAAGTGTGGGAAGGTGCGGAAGGCTTGGAGTGGACGATTCCTTCGCCAGCGCCTTATCATACTTTTGCTGAACCACCACACGTTAAGTAAAGTGAGACACATTAACTTAAATGACCTCAAAACTACCAGAGTCCGGTACCCAATCCGGACCAAAACCGAGTAATACGGCTTTAAAGTTAGTACTAGCGGCCATAGCGATGTTTGGCTTTGGTTTTGCCTTGGTACCTTTATACGATGTATTTTGTGAGTTCGCTGGTATTAATGGTAAAACGGCAGGCCAGGTGGAAAAAGTTGAACAATGGGTTGATACCAGCCGCACGATTAAAGTGCAGTTTATAACAACCAATAACGACGGCATGCCATGGGAGTTTGAGACTTTACAAGAAGAAGTAGAGATTCACCCAGGAGCATGGACGCAAGTGGCGTTTTGGGCGTTCAACCCAACGCAAAATGATATGGTGGGGCAGGCGGTGCCAAGTGTATCGCCCTCTGAAGCAGCCCAGTATGTGCAAAAGACAGAATGTTTTTGCTTCGATCAGCAGAAGTTAAAGGCGGGAGAAGGGCGTAATATGCCCCTCATTTTCTCTTTAGACCCAGACCTTCCTGATCATGTGCGCACAGTCACTATGTCCTACACGTTATTTGATGCAGGTGCTTTTGCTGAATAGTAGAAGCGTAGAAATAAAATTTAAGCCGTAACACACGGATCAATGATAAGTCCTCGACCAGGGAGCGATACATGGCAACATCGAGTTATTACGTACCAGATAGTAGTTATTTTCCAATTGTGGCAAGCTTTGGTTTAATCGGTATGGCCGCTGGTGGCGGTGGTATGATGAACCACATGAGTTCAGGTGGGGTAGGCTATGCCTTCCCTCATTTGGTATTCTTAGTTGGTACTTTGTTATTAGCCTTCGTACTCTTTAACTGGTTTAGTAAAGTGGTCGTGGAAAGTAGGGCGGGTATGTACAGCCCTCAAATGGACCAGTCGTTCCGCTGGGGCATGAGTTGGTTCATTTTTTCAGAAGTCATGTTTTTTGCGGCCTTCTTTGGTGTGTTGCTTTATGTGCGGCAGTGGGCAGGGCCTTGGTTAGACGGCCAGGGTGACAAGGGCTCAAGCCACATGTTGTGGCCAAGTTTTGATTACGCTTGGCCTATGTTCAACAACCCAGATCCATCATTACCGGGGCCTAAAGGGGTGATTGATCCTTGGCATATTCCGCTGTTGAATACGGTCCTGCTCATGTCTTCGAGTGTTACCTTGACCATTGCCCACCATGCCCTTCGGGCAATGCACCGTGGGCGCACTATTTTTTGGCTTGGTTTGACGGTAGTTTTAGGCGCGATTTTTGTTTATTACCAAGTGCTGGAATACATCGAAGCTTACACTGAATTAGGCCTAACCCTTGAATCAGGCATTTATGGCTCCACATTCTTTATGTTGACTGGGTTTCATGGTGTGCACGTGACGATCGGTGCATTCATCTTATTCATCATTTGGTTGCGTATTTGCAAAGGGCACTTTACCCCAGAACAACACTTTGGTTTTGAGGCAGCGGCTTGGTATTGGCACTTTGTCGATATGGTTTGGGTCGGTTTGTTCTTATTCGTTTATATCATGTAAGCCTTTTTTGAGAATTAAAAAAAGGCAGCTTAATTGCTGCCTTTTTTCCTTCTAAGACTGCGATTATGTGTTAATGAATATTGGCCCATGGAGAATAAGTGACCAGCTGACCACTCCAAAATCCGTAGGTTACCAATACAATCAGAATGACGGTTAGGGAAATGCGGTATTTTAACGAGGTCAATAAGCGGGTTGACTTAGACCCGTCCTTAATTAGGAAAAAGAAACCACTGGCTAGGCTAATAAGGGCTAGCAGTAAGACGATGATGATGACGATTTTGATCATAAAATGGGTCTCATTAAGTGTGTTAATTAGGCGTAACTATACTAATGATAAAACGACTGCAGCATTATTGGGCAATCTCAATTTTTACAGTGTTCTTTTTGCCATTGACCGTTAGCTTAGGATTTTGGCAGCTCGATAGAGCGGATCAAAAGCAACAATTAGAGGCAAACTTAGCAGCCTTAGAACAACCGATCACTTTGACTCTAGGACAGGACTTGCTCGCAGGTTCACTAAAGAACTTGCAAAGAGTGACATTGAATAGTCGCTTTATCAAGCCCTTTATTTGGTTCAAGGACAATCAAGTGGTCAAGGGTAAAGTGGGCTATGATGCCGTGGGTCTAATTCACTTGGGAACGGATTTATTGTTAGTCAATCGGGGCTGGTTTGCGTCCTATGGCCAAAGAGAACCGTTGCCTAAGATAGATTGGATTGATGGTGAGGTGTCACTCACTGGCCGCTTGGTCAACGTGCAAGCTAATCCTTATCAGTTAGGTGTGGATGTTTACACAGATCAGTACCCACAGTTAGTGCAGTCCATCACCCCACCTGAAGTGGCAGGTCATTTAAAGGCGGTGATAGAAGGTACTTTGTTGCCTTGGGTACTAATGCTGGATGCGCCAGGTAAAGCGACCCTAACCCCACACTGGCGGGCTAGTAGCATTTCTGATGCCAAGCATCTGGCCTATGCTTGGCAGTGGTTTGGCCTCGCTTTAACTTTAATCTTGCTATATGTTTATCGAGTTTTTTATTCACCTATTGACACTAAAAAGGTAAATTAATGAGTGCTAAAAAGACCAACCGTTTCACCTTGTACGCAGTGTTTGGTGTCACTGCGGTGCCACTAATGATTGCGATAGTGATGTATTTTAACTTATGGGCAGTGCCTGATGGGCGCACCAATTTTGGTCAACTGCTACTCCCACCTAATCAGTTACAACAAGTCCAATTGTTAGATGAAAATGAGATGCCATGGTCTCAGGAAGAGGCAGAAAAACGCTGGTTAGTGGTCTATTTAACGTCTAATAACTGTGACAAATCCTGCCAAGAGGCAACGCATTTGCTGCGGCAAATTAATATTGCTTTGGGCAAAGAAGCACATCGGGTTACGCGTTTGTTGGTGCGGCAGACAGGTGTGCTCAATGCACAGTTGCAACAAGAATATCCTGCTCTGATACAACTGACGAGCTCAGTAACTGAAGTCTTTAAAAAGGGGCAAGGTATTTATTTGGTAGACCCCTTAGGTAATATCATGATGTATTACAGTAAGGACTTCGTGGGTAAAGAACTGTTAAAAGACCTTAAGAAATTACTCAAAAATTCAAACATAGGGTAACAAATATTATGAATACGAACACTACTGCGCCTCAGTGGAGTCTGTTACTAACATATGTATCGCTTGCGATAGTCATCTGCGTTATCGTCTTAGGATCTTGGACACGTCTGGCCGATGCGGGTCTAGGATGTCCAGATTGGCCTGGCTGTTATGGCTCTTTAGTTGTGCCCCAAACCAGCTTAGAAATTTCTGCAGCTGAAGCCCTCTACCCCGATGCACCCGTTGAGGTTGGAAAGGGCTGGTTGGAGATGATTCACCGCTATTTTGCAACTGCACTCGGGTTTGTGATTTTAGTTTTAGCCGTAGCGTCTTGGTCCCAGCGTAAACGTCTATTCTATCCATTTGTGCTCACCCAATACTTATTAGCAATGGTGATCCTGCAAGGCACGTTTGGTGCTTGGACAGTGACTTGGAAGTTATGGCCACAAGTAGTCACGTCACATTTGTTGGGTGGTTTCATCACGGCTAGCTTGCTCACGGTGTTACTGATAAAGTTACGACGCATGGGGCAACAGGTGAAACCTTTATCCTTAACCAATATTAGCCATAGCCGGTTGCGTATATGGGCTATAATGGCCGCTGTTTTGATTATCATTCAGGTGTTTTTGGGTGGTTGGATGAGTTCTAACTATGCCGCTTTGGCCTGTTCGGATTTGCCTAATTGCAATGGCTCTTGGTGGCCAGAAATGGACTTTTCTCAGGGCTTTAATCTGACGCAATCTATTGGTCCCAACTATTTGGGAGGTCTGATGAATAGTGAGGCCCGTCAAGCGATCCATGTTTTACACCGTTACGGTGCACTGATCTTGGGTGTGTTCTTACTGGTCATGAGTTATCGATTGATCGCTCAAAAAGACAGTCGCCTGCGTCAATTTGGTGTCGGATTTTTAATTTTGTTTACGGTGCAGTTTTGTTTAGGAGTGGCGAATATTTATTACTTTCTACCTCTGCCCGTAGCAGTGGCTCATAATTTTGGTGGGGCATGCTTATTTGCTCTGACCTTAAGTCTTATTTATGTTGTCTTTTCAAAACGAGGGCGCCTCAATGAATTTTGAAGCCACAGCACCGCCAGTGAAGATCAATTGGCGTGATTATTATGAAATGTGTAAACCCAATGTCGTCATACTGATGCTCTTGACGTCATTGGTTGGCATGTTCATGGCTGTGCCCGGCATGGTGCCTTGGCCCATCTTGCTTTGGGGTAACTTAGGCATAGCCATGGTGTCTGGAGCCGCGGCTGTCATTAATCATGTCATAGACCGTCGTATTGATGGGCAAATGGGCCGCACCCATAATCGTCCAGTGGCAAAGGGCAAAGTTAAACCAGTGCACGCCTTGGTTTTTGCAGTCGTATTGACCGTCATTGGCCTGGCTATATTGTTTATCTTTATCAATCCAATGACGGCCTGGTTAACCCTCGCTTCTTCGGTTGGTTATGCGTTTATTTACACCGGTTACCTGAAGCGTGCAACGCCTCAAAACATCGTTATTGGGGGCATGGCTGGGGCGATGCCCCCTTTATTAGGTTGGGCTGCAGTCACCGGAACTGTTGAACCCAATGCGCTATTGCTGGTACTTATTATATATGCATGGACACCCCCTCATTTTTGGGCCTTAGCCATTCATCGGCGGGATGAATACGCCAAGGTTGAAATCCCCATGTTGCCGGTCACCCATGGTTTAGAGTTCACGGGTTTGCAGATTCTTCTTTATACCGTGCTAATGATCATTGCGACCATGCTGCCTTATATAGTGGGCATGAGTGGCTTTATCTACTTCGTGGGGGTGACTTTATTGAACCTTCGGTTCTTATATTGGGCGGTGCTTCTCTACCGAGGGGCCTATGAAAAAGCGGCAATGAAGACGTTTTGGTATTCTATTATCTATCTGATGCTGTTGTTTGTATTGTTGTTAGTTGACCACTATTTTCCGATTTAGAGCTTAATCAAACCGCTTAAAGGGGTTTGATTAACTAGTCCGGGCTTTCATGATGGACTAGCGATGTGCACTGCGCTCCTACGCCTATTTTCACTTCCACTTCCACTTCATGCCTATGTAACAAGGATTTTCCCTCTCTATTATCAATAGTGGTATACTGCGCGCCCTTTTGATTGCTGCAGTATTGACCTATGACCTACGCATTTTTTGCCACTTGTCCCAAAGCGATGGAGCCGATACTGGCTGATGAACTCAGCCCACTTGGCGCAGAAGACATCAAGCTAACTCAAGGCGGGGTTTACTTTAACGGTGACTTAAAGGTTGGCTACAGTGCGTGCCTGTGGAGTCGATTAGCCAACCGAGTTCTATTGTTATTACACAGCGAAGCCGTAGACAGTGTTGACGAACTTTATGACGCTGTGAGTAAGGTTGAGTGGACCGAGCACTTTGACAGTGATCAAACTTTCTTAGTGGACTATGCTGGTCGCATGCGCGGTATTGATAATACCCACTTTGGAGCACTCAAAGTCAAAGATGCCATTGTCGATCAATTTCGCAGTAAGGGTGAATTGCGTCCTAATATTGCTAAACAAGAGCCTGATGTGCGCATTAATGTATTTATTACTAAGGGCCGCGTGCGTATTAGCCTAGATTTGTCAGGTGAGAGTTTACACAAACGCGGGTATCGTCGTGAAGGTGGCATGGCACCATTAAAAGAGAATCTAGCGGCGGCGTTATTGATTCGAGCAGGTTGGCCAGAAATGGCTGCGGCAGGCAAGCCACTGATGGATCCTATGTGTGGGTCGGGCACGTTTTTAATCGAAGCGGCCATGATGGCATCAGACACAGCCCCTGGGCTATTGCGTTGGCGTTTTGGCTTGCAAATGTGGAAACAGCATAATGTTGAGCTGTGGCGTGAGGTATGGGACGCTGCTGAGTTACGCAGGGAAGTGGGTGAAGCTGCAGCCACTAGTGAAATTCATGGTTATGATGGGCAACCTAAGGCCATATCAAAGTGTCGTGAAAATTTGAAACAAGCGGGTATGACTGACCGTATCCGTGTGAGTCATAGAGAACTTAAAGACTTGAAACCCCTGACTCATCAGGCGCAACAACAACTTGGTTTGGTGATCACTAACCCGCCTTATGGTGAAAGGTTAAGCGAAGTGGCAGACATGCAGTACTTGTATCAACATTTGGGTGAGCGTTTAAGCCAAGATTTTATTGGTTGGGAACTTGCTGTGTTTACAGGTAATTCTGAGTTAGGCAAAGCGGTGGGCTTGCGTTCCCATAAGCAATATTCTTTTTATAATGGCGCCATTAAAAGCCAGCTATTGATGTACTCTTTAGAAACCACAAATCGCTTTGCAGATCGTCGCCAAGCCAGTGGTGAAATTCCCTTACAGGCTCTCAGTGAGGGCGCGCAAATGTTTGCCAATCGAGTGGTAAAAAACCGTAAGCAGTTAAGTAAATGGGTTAAGCAAGAAAATATTCAATGTTACCGTATCTATGATGCTGATATGCCTGAATATGCAGTAGCTATTGATATCTATCATGATTGGCTGCACGTGCAAGAATATGCAGCACCAAAAACTGTTGATGCTGAGAAAGCTCAGCGCCGCCTAGAAGAAGTGATGCTCGCATTACCACAGGCCTTGCAAATTCCAGAAGCACGCATTGTATTAAAACAACGCCGCCAGCAGACGGGCAAAGACCAGTATCAAACTCACGATGAAAAAGGAGAATACATTCAGGTTGAAGAAGGCGGTTGTAAATTACTAGTCAACCTCAATGATTATTTAGACACGGGGTTGTTTTTAGATCATCGACCTGTGCGGCAAAAAATTCAACACTTAGCTCAGGGTAAACGCTTCTTAAACTTATTTTGCTACACAGGCACGGCCACTATGCATGCCGTTCAGGGCGGGGCTCACAATTCGCTGAGTGTAGATATGTCAGCGACTTATTTGTCATGGGGCAAAAAGAACCTTGCGCTCAACGGTTTTAGTGATCAAGTGCATCAATTTGAACAGCACGACTGCATGGAGTTTATTAAACACCACAAAGGTGAATATGACCTAATCTTTCTTGACCCACCAACCTTTTCTAATTCTAAGAAAATGATTGGCGTGTTAGACGTGCAGCGTGACCATGCCTGGATGATCCATAGAGTGATGGATCTACTGTCAGAAGATGGTCTGTTGATCTTTTCAACTAATTACCGCCGTTTCGAATTAGACGATAAGGTATTACAGCACAATCACGTGGAAGATATTAGTGATCAAACCTTAGATAAAGACTTTAGCCGCAATAAAAAGATCCATCGGTGTTGGGAAATCCGCAAGTATAAGCCTGAGGTGCCCAGTAATTCAGAATTTTATGATGCTGAATATGCAGTCTCTAGACCACCCTCCAAAAATGCACCAGAAAGGGCATCAGAGAAAGCAGCGAGTAAGGCACCTAAACCTGTGCCTAAGATGGCTCCCAGAGAAGTGGCTCCGGCAGAAACTGCTCCCAAAGCCCCCAGCCTAGCAACCAAAGATCGAAGCACTTTTAACCCTTGGTTGCAAAAAGACTAAGCATAGGTCAGTCAAATGACGTTGCGCCGATTTTGTGAATGCTTAAGTCGGCGCCGTTAAATTCATCTTCTTCAGTGAGTCGAAGGCCAATAAATCTCTTCACACCCCCGTAAACCACCAATCCTCCAATCAAAGCCACACTCACACCCAGCAACGTGCCTATCAGTTGAGATATCAGACTTACGCCGCCTAAACCTCCCAAAGCCTCTAAGCCAAAAATGCCTGCTGCAATACCACCCCATGCCCCACAAATGCCATGCAATGGCCACACGCCTAATACATCGTCGATCTTCCAGCGGTTCTGAGTCATGATAAAAGCATACACAAAAAGACCACCAGCAATGAGGCCCACGGCTAAAGCACCAATAGGGTGCATCAGGTCTGAACCTGCACACACGGCGACTAAACCAGCCAAGGGTCCATTGTGTACAAATCCAGGGTCATTTTTACCAATCACTAAGGCTGCCAGGGTACCACCTGCCATAGCCATCAATGTATTGACCGCCACCAAGCCGCTGATACCGTCTAAGGTTTGCGCTGACATGACGTTAAAACCAAACCAGCCAATGGTAAGGATCCATGACCCCAAGGCTAAAAAGGGGATGCTAGAGGGTGCAAAGGCGACTAATTTTCCTTTGCGGTAGCGTCCATTGCGAGTGCCTAGCAACAGCACTGCTGAGAGCGCCAGCCATCCCCCTACACCGTGCACTACCACGGAGCCAGCAAAGTCATGGAAGCCTGCACCAAAGCTCTGCTCAAGCCAAGCCTGGAAGCCATAGTTGCCATTCCAAGCAATGCCTTCAAAAAAGGGGTAAACAACGCCCACAGTTAAGCCAGCAGCCAGTAATAAAGGCCAAAAGCGGGCGCGCTCTGCGATACCACCAGAGATGATAGCTGGAATGGCGGCAGCAAAAGTCATTAGGAAGAAAAACTTGACCAATTGGTAGCCATTATCAGCACTTAAGGTTTCGGCACTGGCAAAAAAGTGTTGATCGTACGCTATCCAATAACCTACAAAAAAATAGGCTAAGCAAGAAAAGCCAAAATCAGTCATGATTTTAACCAGCGCATTAACTTGGTTTTTATGCCTGACTGTCCCCACTTCTAAAAAAGCAAAACCTGCATGCATGGCGAGCACCATAATGGCTCCCATTAGGATAAACAAGGTATTGGAACTTTGTACTAAAGTGGCGACGGCACTGGTTGTGGTTTCCACTAAAACTCCTTAAATTTATTGCACTAATACAGTGCATATTAAAAATACTATGGTCAATATTGGTGCAATTTTGCTACAGATGTGCAGAATTACCACTAAAAAACCGCTGGTTGTAATAAAGCAAAGACCATGCCAGTAGTATATTTTAGGCCATAAAAAGCCACCCGTAGGTGGCTTGTTTAAAGGCCCATAGAAAAGCTTATGGTAAGGCTTACGGTAAAACTTTATTTAACGGGGTAGGAGCGTTTCGTTGCGCCAGTATAAAGTTGGCGAGGTCGGCCAATACGGTAAGGGCTATTAAGCATTTCATGCCAGTGAGAAATCCATCCCACGGTACGTGCTAAGGCAAAAATCACGGTAAACATAGAGGTTGGGATGCCAATGGCCTTAAGAATAATGCCAGAGTAAAAGTCCACATTAGGGTATAGCTTGCGCTCTATGAAATATTCATCTTCTAAAGCAATTTGCTCCAAACGTTTGGCGATCTGCAATAATGGATCATTTTCTACACCCAGCAAAGCCAATACCTCATCACAGGTTTCGCGCATCACTATCGCTCGTGGGTCAAAATTCTTGTACACACGATGACCAAAACCCATCAATCTGAATGGGTCGTCCTTATCTTTTGCTTTGGCTACAAATGTATCTATATTGGATACATCACCGATTTCTTCGAGCATATCAAGCACCGCTTCATTAGCACCGCCATGGGCAGGGCCCCATAAGGCGGCAATGCCTGAAGCGATACAGGCGAATGGATTAGCGCCTGAAGAGCCTGCTAAACGAACTGTGGAAGTTGATGCATTTTGCTCATGGTCAGCATGGAGCATGAAAATCTTATCCATGGCACGCGATAATACAGGGTCTATTTTACTTTCAGTGGTTGGTTTGCCAAACATCATGTGCAAAAAGTTTTCCGCATAATTCAGGTCGTCACGGGGAAAAATGAAGGGTTGGCCAATCGAATATTTAAAGCACATGGCCGCTAAAGTAGGCATTTTAGAAATGAGGCGATGAATGGCTTTTTCGCGGTGATCAGCATTATCGTTATCAAGTTGATCGTGGTAAAAAGCAGATAAAGCACCCACTACGCCACACATAATAGCCATTGGGTGGGCATCACGACGGAAACCGCTAAAAAACTTGATTAACTGTTCGTGCACCATGGTGTTGTTGGTAATGTGATCCTCAAATTCTTGCATTTGTGCTGTATCAGGGAGTTCACCGTGAATAAGTAAATAGCATGTTTCTAAATAGGTTGAATGCGCTGCTAAGTCCTCAATGGCATAGCCTCGATGCAATAAGATACCCTTGTCACCATCAATATAAGTAATTTTAGATTCGCATGAAGCAGTAGATACAAAGCCTGGATCGTAGGTAAAAAGACCTTTGCTCACTAGTTGACGCACGTCAATAACGTCTGGCCCCGCACTGCCTGAATAAATTGGTAGCTCGATGGGGTCCATGCCTTCTATGTGCAGAGTGGCTTTTTTTTCGGACATTGCTTGGCTCCTAAAAGTTGTGTTGGAGAGGTGGAAGATAAAGTAGCTATTTAAGGCCAAAACACGTAATAAGATTACGCGCAAGAGCCATCCGCCTCCAAAAACTGGAGCCTATCTTACCCTAGACTTACCCGAGTTGGGTCATAGAAAAGATTCGGCATATTGATTGTAGTTATAACTACAGGTGATATGGTGGGGTACTACTATAAAGTTAAGCGTATATGATCCTCTTGTCGGGCCCATTTGTAAAGGCTTTGTATTAAGTCGAGGCTACGCAATGCTTAGCTATCATTGAATGCCTATGCAAATTAAAAAAAAAGCACATACGACAAAAGTGTCGTTGTTTTCTGTGGTCCAACTCCCTATACTTGTCCACGGCGTGACGCTTGCAGCTATGTGGGTGTCGATCCAGAGTATTTTTTGAAGCCTTAGTTTAACTCATTTTTTAGCCAAAAGTAGGTAACCGTGAGCGATAAAAGACCTGTTAATCTGGACCTAGGCACATTCAAACACCCGTTAGTTTCTGTGATATCGATAAGCCACAGAATTTCGGGTGTCGTTTTGTTTGTGGGCCTAGTATTTTTATTCAACCTATTTGATATGTCCCTTGAGGGAGAGCTTGGTTTTGCGTCAGCGCAAACCCTTTTGCTGGAGCACTCTCTTGCTCAATTTGTGACTTGGGGGCTGTTAACGGCTCTAGGATTTCATTTTAGTGCAGGTATGAAACATCTTGTTATGGACTTTGGTCATGGCGAAGAACTTGAATCTGCGAATAATGCAGCAAAGTTTGTTATCGGCTCAACGGTTGTATTGGCCATTTTGGCGGGGGTTTGGGTATGGTAACCACAATTACAAGTTATGGTCGGAGCGGTCTTGCTGATTGGCTCGTGCAGCGTGTAAGCGCCGTTATTTTAGCGGTCTACTCTATTTTTATGGTGGTCTACCTGCTGCTCAATCCACAGGTAGACTTTGCCCAATGGCAGACTTTGTTTAATGGCACTAGCATGCGCATCTTTAGCTTGATGGCGCTTTTGTCGTTGGGAGCACATTGCTGGATTGGGTTATGGTCGATTTCTACCGATTACTTGAAACATTTTGCTGTGCGCTTCGCATTTCAAATGCTAGTGGGTTTATTAATGTTTATCTACACCATTTGGGGTGTACAGCTGCTTTGGGGCCTATAAGTCATGTCAAACAACTTACGTAAAATGTCCTATGAAGCCATCGTAATTGGTGGTGGTGGTGCTGGTATGCGGGCTGCGTTGCAACTCACAGAATCGGGTTTAAAAACTGCCTGTATTACTAAAGTATTTCCCACTCGCTCGCACACAGTATCAGCTCAGGGTGGTATTACCTGCGCTATTGCAAGCAATGATCCCAATGATGATTGGCGCTGGCATATGTATGACACCGTCAAAGGTTCCGATTACATTGGTGACCAAGATGCGATCGAATACATGTGTAGTGTTGGTCCTCAAGCGGTATTTGAGTTGGACCATATGGGCCTACCTTTTTCTCGCACGGAAGAAGGGCGCATCTATCAGCGCCCCTTTGGAGGCCAATCGAAAAACTTTGGTGAGGGTGGGCAGGCCGCTCGAACTTGTGCTGCCGCAGACCGAACAGGTCACGCGTTATTGCACGCTTTGTACCAAGGTAATTTAAAGGGGGGAACTACCTTTTTAAATGAATGGTTCGCTGTGGATATGGTTCAAAATGACGATGGTGCGATCGTGGGTGTGGTTGCGATATGTATTGAGTCAGGAGAAACCGTTTATATTGAAGCTAAAGCGACGGTCTTAGCGACCGGTGGTGCAGGTCGCATCTACCAGTCTACGACCAATGCACTCATTAATACGGGTGATGGGGTAGGTATGGCATTACGCATGGGTTTGCCCCTGCAAGATATGGAAATGTGGCAGTTCCATCCCACGGGCATCGCTGGTGCAGGTACGTTGGTTACAGAGGGGTGTCGTGGAGAAGGTGGTTACCTAATCAACAAAGATGGTGAGCGCTTCATGGAGCGCTACGCGCCCAATGCAAAAGATTTAGCAGGTCGTGACGTCGTGGCCCGGTCCATGGTGATGGAAATATTAGAAGGCCGCGGTTGTGGTGCCAATGGTGACCATGTGTTGCTTAAACTTGACCATTTAGGTGAAGAAGTACTAGAAAGTCGGTTGCCTGGAGTCTGCGAGTTATCCAAAACCTTTGCTCATGTTGATCCAGTGGTTGAACCTGTGCCTGTTGTTCCTACCTGTCACTACATGATGGGTGGCATACCTACTAACATTGGTGGGCAAGTGTTGTATCCAGAGTCTGCATCAGAAACCCGTATTATCGAGGGTTTATATGCCTGTGGAGAGGTAGCGTGTGTCTCCGTGCACGGCGCGAACCGCTTAGGTGGTAACTCCTTGTTGGATTTGGTGGTGTTTGGTCGAGCAGCGGGCATACAAATTGAGAAATCAATGCGCGAAGGCTATGCTGTAGAGCCCGCCAGTCAGGCGAACTTAGATGCCGCTATGGTGCGGTTAAATCGCTTAAACAATTCTGAATCCGGTGCCAGTATTGCTGAGGTTCGAGCAGACCTGCAAACAACGATGCAGTTATACTTTGGTGTGTTTCGTGAAGGCGAAAGTATGCTTAAAGGCCTAGAGCTACTGCGCGAAATTAGGACCAAAGTGTCCAACCTACATCTGCAAGATAAAACGGGTGCTTTTAACACAGACCGCATCGAAGCCTTGGAGTTACAAAACTTATTTGAAGTCGCATTTGCGACCGCTATTTCGGCAGAGCAACGTAAAGAAAGTCGAGGCGCTCATGCGCGTAATGACTTTACTGAGCGGGATGACGAAAATTGGTTGAAACACTCAGTGTATTATCCTTTGGAAGAGCGTCTTGGTAAACGAGATGTGAATTTTACACCTAAAACTGTGGATGCTTTTCCACCTAAAATTCGTACTTACTAGGGAGTAGTGATATGTTAACAGTGAGTATTTATCGCTATCATCCAGAGCTTGATGCGAAGCCTTATATGCAAGACTTTGAAGTTGATACTGAAGGTAAAGACTTAATGGTGTTAGACGTTTTGAATTTATTGAAAATTCAAGATCGCGGTCTTACCTATCGTCGGTCGTGTCGTGAGGGAGTGTGTGGCTCCGATGGTATGAATATCAATGGCACCAATGGTCTGGCGTGTATTACACCTTTGTCATCCTGTGTCAAAAACGATAAATTAGTGTTACGCCCATTGCCAGCTTTGCCTGTGATCCGCGACTTAGTTATAGACATGGATCAGTTCTATAAGCAGTACGAAAAGGTGAAGCCGTTTTTGCTAAACAATACCCCAGCCCCAGGTATTGAGCGTCTGCAAACGCCGGAAGATCGCGCTAAGCTGGATGGTTTGTACGAATGCATTCTGTGTGCTTGTTGTTCTACCGCCTGTCCTTCATTTTGGTGGAATCCAGATAAGTTTATTGGACCAGCTGGCTTGCTTCAAGCGTATCGTTTCTTGGCGGATAGCCGTGATACAGCCACGGAAGAGCGCTTAGCAGGTCTAGATGATCCGTTCAGTGTATTCCGTTGTCATGGCATTATGAACTGTGTCACCGTGTGTCCAAAAGGGTTAAACCCAACCAAGGCCATTGGACATATTCGGAATATGCTCATGACTAGAGCCACCTAAACATAACTACGAATAAACGCAGTGCGCTTATAATGTGCTCTGGGCGTTATTTGTTTGTTATAGTTTAGTATTGAGACTTAACCATGTGCCGCATTAAAGGTTATAATTGCGGTGTTTGGTTAAGGTTTAACCACAATCAAAAATTGGTGGTACTGAATGCAAGATAGCGTGATGGAGCAACAGAGGCGGGAGTCTCATTTCTCTGGCGGCAACTTTGCGTACATTGAAGAAATGTACGAAACTTATTTACGTGATCCCAATGCTGTTCCTGAGCAGTGGCGGCAAGAATTCGATCAACTACCCCGGGTGCCAGACTCGATCAGTGGGGACGTACCTCATTCGATAGTAAAAGAGCACTTTGTTCTTTTAGGTAAAAACCAAAGTAAATCTCACCCTGTTCAAACGGCTAGCCTTAGCAGTGAGCATGAGCGCAAACAGGTGAGGGTTGTAAGACTCATCAATGCATACCGCCTACATGGTCATCAAATTGCGAGCCTAGATCCCCTAGATCTTAAACCCAAAGAGATAGTTCCCACCCTCGATTTACATTTTCACGAATTATCAGCAGCTGATTTAGACACAGTGTTCCAAGTTGGTGCATCCTACTTAGGCAAAGACGAAATGCCTTTGTCAGACATTATTGAGGGACTTGAGCAAACTTACTGCTCAACCGTTGGCTGCGAATATAGCCATATTGTTAATACCGATGAAAAGCTGTGGATTCGCCAGCGAGTAGAGTCAGTGCGCAGTCATCCGACCCATACGGCAGAAAAGCGCAAACACATATTTGAACGTTTGATTGCTGCAGAAGGCTTAGAAAAATACCTTGGTGCTCGTTTTTCTGGTGCTAAGCGCTTTGGTCTTGAAGGGGGTGAAAGCCTCGTCCCTATGTTAGATAATATTATTCAGCGCGCTGGCAGCAACAAAGTTAAAGAAATTGTTATTGGTATGGCTCACCGTGGCCGACTCAATGTATTAATCAATATCTTTGGTAAAAACCCAGTCGACTTATTTGAAGAATTTGAAGGTAAGCGACCTTTGAATACCTCTGGTGATGTGAAGTACCATCAAGGCTTTTCGACTAATGTTAATACCCCCGGTGGCGAAGTTCACATGGCCTTAGCATTTAATCCATCACATCTCGAAATTGCTAATCCAGTTGTAGAGGGCTCTGTAAGAGCCCGCCAAGATCGCCGCAAAGATACACAAGGTGACTCGGTATTGCCCATTTGTTTGCATGGAGACGCCGCCTTTGCAGGCCAAGGTGTGGTCATGGAAACCTTACAAATGTCCCAAACTCGGGCCTTTAAAACTGGTGGAACGGTCCATATTGTCATCAATAATCAGGTTGGCTTTACGACCAGTAAAAAGGAAGACGCTCGCACTACGCCTTACTGTACAGACGTGGCTAAATTTATTGATGCGCCCATTTTCCATGTTAATGGAGATGACCCTGACGCGGTCGCCTTTGTGTCAGAACTAGCCCTAGATTATCGTAATGAGTTCAAACGAGACGTCGTCATTGACTTGGTGTGTTATCGCCGTCGTGGTCACAACGAAGCTGATGAACCGTCAGGCACACAGCCTTTGATGTATAACGCCATTAAAGCGAAAAAAACGGTAGCCACACTATACGCAGAGCAGCTCGTTACGGAAGGTGTGATTTCAGCTGAAGATGTTGCAGCGTATCAAAATGAATACCGCAATGCGCTTGATAATGGCAAACATGTTGCCAAAGCATTGGTTTCAACGCCTGACTCAAGTTCGTTTGTGGATTGGAAACCATACCTTAACCATGAATGGACGGCGCTAGGAGATACACGGGTCTCTGCAGACTTGCTGAAAGATCTTGGTCAGCGCTTAGACCAAGTTCCACAAGGTTTTGTAGTACAGCGTCAGGTGAAAAAAATTCTTGATGACCGCTTAAAAATGGCTGCAGGCGCTGCAGAAATTAATTGGGGCTTTGCTGAAGTTATGGCCTATGCCTCATTGTTAGAGGAAGGGTATCCCATTCGCCTCACAGGGCAAGATGTGGGACGTGGCACTTTCTCCCATCGGCATGCTGTTTTGCATGATCAAAAAGGCAGCGGTGCTTATGTTCCTCTGCGGAATTTGTCAGATGAACAACCCGATTTCACGATCTTTGATTCTCTATTATCAGAGGAGGCTGTATTGGCGTTTGAGTATGGCTATGCTTCAACGGCGCCAGAAGGCTTAGTCATATGGGAAGCGCAATTTGGTGACTTTGCTAACGGAGCCCAAGTGGTAATAGACCAATTCATTACCAGTGGTGAGCACAAGTGGGGTCGGATGTGTGGTTTAACGATGCTTCTTCCCCATGGGTACGAGGGTCAGGGCCCAGAGCATTCGTCTGCCCGATTAGAACGTTTTTTACAGTTATGTGCAGAACACAACATTCAAGTTTGTGTGCCTACAACGCCGGCTCAAATATTCCATTTGATTCGGAGGCAGGTAGTGCGTCCAATGCGTAAGCCTCTGGTCGTGATGTCGCCTAAGAGTTTATTGCGCCATAAAATGGCTATTTCTAGTCTTGATGAGCTTGCTAATGGCGCGTTTCAGAATGTCATTGATGAGGTCGATGACCTTGATAAAAGTGCAGTTAAGCGGATCGTGTTAACCAGTGGCAAGGTCTACTATGATTTACTTGAACAACGTCGCTTAGGGCAATTAGACCATGTGGCTATTATTCGGATTGAGCAATTATACCCTTTCCCTGAACAGCACTTAGCGGATGTATTAGCCCAGTATCCAAATCTAGAACTCGTAGTGTGGTGTCAAGAAGAACCACAAAACCAAGGTGCTTGGTATTGTAGTCAGCATCACATGCGAAAAGTCATTCAGTTAGGTCGCACTGATTTAAATCTGATTGTTTCTTCACGTCCGGCCTCTGCAGCCCCAGCATGCGGTTATATGTCAGTGCATTTAGAAGAGCAACAGCATTTAGTAGCCCAAGCTTTGGGATTAGAATCATGAACGGGTCTGTTGAGCAGACCCTAACCATTATTAAAGTGAAGAGATAAACCATGTCTATTGAAATTAAAGCCCCATCTTTTCCTGAGTCTGTGGCAGACGGTACCATTGCCACTTGGCACAAACAGCCAGGAGAGGCATGTAAGCGCGATGATTTAATCGTTGATATAGAAACAGATAAGGTCGTGATGGAAGTGGTTGCGCCTGCTGATGGAAGCCTGTCAGACATTACTGTAGCCGAGGGTGGCACAGTGATGAGTAATGAAATCATTGCTCACTTTACTGAGGGTGCGGTAGCCACGACTCAGGCAAATGAAGGGCAAAGTGCCGCCACTGCGACTGATCAGTCAGATTCGAGTGGCCCCGCTGTGCGTAAGTTACTGCACGAAAATAACCTGCACGCCACTCAGGTTACTGGCACGGGCAAAGGTGGTCGTTTACTCAAAGAAGATGTCCTTAACTACTTGAAGCATCCGACCCCAGTGGCTGTGGTAACACCAGCAGCACCAGTCGCTATGGCTAAAGAAATGCCCAAAGAAAGTACAAACCAAATGGTGTCGCCTTCTTCTGGTCCCCAGCATCGTACGTCCCGTCGTGTGCCTATGACGCGTTTACGCGCCACCATTGCTAAGCGCTTAGTGTCTGCACAAAATGAAGCCGCCATGCTAACCACGTATAACGAAGTGGATATGTCACCTATTATGGCATTGCGAAAACAATATAAGGCGCAGTTTGAAAAAGCTCACAACGGCACCCGATTAGGCTTTATGTCATTTTTTGTGAAGGCTGCAGCAGAAGCCTTGAAACGCTATCCAGCGGTGAATGCTTCCTTAGATGGCAATGACATGGTCTATCACGCTTACCAAGATGTGAGTGTGGCCGTGTCCACTGATCGTGGTTTAGTGGTGCCAGTATTGCGTGATGTAGAAGCAATGACTTTGGCTGATATTGAGAAAGGTATTGTCGATTTAGCCAACCAAGCTAAATCAGGTAAGTTAACTTTGGAAGAAATGCAGGGCGGCACTTTTACCATTACTAATGGTGGTATTTTTGGTTCGTTGTTATCGACTCCAATTTTAAATGCCCCTCAAACTGCCATCTTGGGTATGCATAAAATTCAAGATCGTCCAGTGGCAGAAAATGGTCAAGTGGTCATCCGACCAATGATGTATTTAGCTTTATCATACGACCATCGAATGATTGATGGTAAAGAAGCAGTTCAGTTCTTAGTTACCGTTAAGGAATTACTGCAAGACCCAGCGCGGATATTGCTTGAGATCTAAGCCCGTGTGTTTATTTAAGTCCATGTTGTGATCCAGCTTGGGCACGAAATCTGAGGAAATATTATGTCCCAAGAATTTGACTTGGTGGTTATTGGTGGTGGCCCTGGTGGTTATGTAGCCGCAATTCGAGCGGCGCAGTTAGGTTTAAAGACCGCCTGTGTGGAAAAATGGACCAATGACAAAGGTGCTCCCGTTTTAGGTGGAACTTGCTTAAATGTTGGTTGTATTCCTTCAAAAGCGCTACTAGATTCAACTCATAAATTCCACGACGCTCAACATGAATTTGAATCTCATGGCATCAATACGGGTGAAGTCTCAATAGACGTCGCCGCTATGCTAGCTCGTAAAAATACCATTGTAGACAATCTCACTATGGGTGTGGCGGGTTTATTTAAAGCCAATGGTGTGACCTTAATTCATGGTACGGGTCAATTACAAAAAGATTGTGGGGTTAAAGTGACCGCTGCTGATGGCAGCGAAAGCCATTTGAAAGCGGGTAACGTTATTTTGGCCGCAGGATCTGTACCTGTAAGTATCCCCTCAGCGCCCTTAACTGACGATATTATTATTGATAACGTGGGCGCATTAAACATCAAGCAAGTACCTAAACGCTTGGGTATCATCGGTGCTGGCGTAATTGGTTTGGAAATGGGTACCATATGGCAACGCTTAGGGAGTGAGGTTGTTGTCCTAGAGGCAATGGATAACTTTTTGAGCACCATTGATAAGGATTTATCAAAAGAAGCAGCTAAGTGTTTAAAGAAACAAGGCATGGATATTCGCCTTGGTGCCCTGGTAACCTCTACTGAAGTTGCTAATAACGAAGTTAAAGTCGCCGTTAAAAAGGCCGATGGCGACTCTGAGACCCTAACTTTCGATAAGTTGATTGTTGCTGTTGGTCGTAAACCGTACACTGAGGGTCTGTTGTCAGCTGACTCAGGAGTCGCTGTAGATGGGCGTGGATTTGTGCACGTGAGTACGCGTTGTAAAACTGATGCACCTGGGGTTTATGCCATTGGTGATATCGTTCGAGGCCCCATGCTAGCTCATAAGGCTTCAGAAGAGGGCATGATGGTTGCAGACATTATTGCGGGTCACAAAACCTTGATGAATTATGACTGTATTCCATGGGTTATCTATACTCATCCAGAATTAGCATGGGTGGGTAAAACAGAGCAAGAATTAAAGGCAGAAGGGGTGGCCATTAAAGTGGGGAAATTCCCATTTACAGCTTCGGGCCGAGCAATGGCAGCCAATGACACGCAGGGCTTTGTAAAGTTGATTGCTGATGCTGAAACAGATCGCATATTAGGTTGCCACATTATCGGTGGTAACGCGTCTGAATTAATTGCTCAGGCGGTTATTGCAATGGAATTTGGATCAAGTGCTGAAGATCTAGCGCTTACAGTGTTTGCCCACCCCTCAATGGGTGAGGCCATTCATGAGGCAGCGTTAGCTGTAGATGGCCATGCCATCCATATGGCTAACAGGAAAAAAAGAAAATAAGTATTCAGGTTAATTTTAAATTTAAGTCAACAGGCATCACAATGAATCTTCATGAATATCAAGGCAAACAACTGTTTGCCCAATACGGTTTGCCCGTCTCTACTGGCATTGCCGTAGATACGGCAGCGGAAGCTATGGCGGCACTGGATCAAATTCCAGGGGATCGTTGGGTAATTAAGGCTCAAGTTCACGCAGGCGGTCGCGGTAAGGCAGGCGGTGTGCAATTGATTTCTTCTAAGCAAGAAGCTGCTGATTTTGCCAATAAGTGGTTAGGCCAACGCATGGTAACCTATCAGACGGATGCGGATGGTCAGCCTGTTTCGAAGGTTTATGTTGAACCCTGTACCGATATTGCCCAAGAGCTTTACTTGGGTGCTGTGGTGGATCGAAGTTCTCAGCGCATTGTGTTTATGGCATCTACCGAGGGTGGGGTAGAAATTGAACAAGTAGCCGAAGAAACGCCAGAGAAAATCTTAAAGGCAGAGATTAACCCCTTAACTGGAGCTCAGCCATACCAAGGACGTGAGTTGGCATTTAAGTTGGGTCTTAAGGGCAAGCAGGTCAGTCAGTTTACTAAGATTTTTATTGGTTTGGCTCAATTGTTCCAAGACAAAGACTTAGCGTTGTTGGAAATTAACCCTCTAGTAGTGACTGAGCAAGGTGATTTACATTGCCTAGATGCCAAGGTTGTTATAGATAGTAATGCGGTTTATCGCCATAAAGATATCCAAGCCATGCACGACCCAAGTCAAGATGATGAACGTGAAGCCCATGCCGCTTCGTGGGATTTAAACTATGTGGCCTTAGATGGCACCATTGGTTGTTTGGTTAATGGTGCTGGTTTAGCGATGGGCACCATGGATATTGTGGCCTTGCATGGCGGTTTCCCCGCTAACTTCCTTGATGTTGGGGGCGGTGCAACCAAAGAACGTGTCACCGAAGCCTTTAAAATTATTTTGTCTGATGACAGTGTCAAGGCTGTGTTAGTCAATATCTTTGGCGGTATTGTGCGTTGTGACTTGATTGCAGAAGGCATTATTGGCGCCGTTAAAGAGGTCGGCGTAAGTGTGCCAGTAGTCGTGCGTTTGGAAGGTAATAATGCTGAATTAGGTAGTCAAAAGTTGGCTGAAAGTGGCCTTGATATTATAGCTGCTACCAGCTTGAGCGGTGCAGCTCAACAAGTGGTTGCTGCAGCTGGAGGTCAAGCATGAGTATTTTAATTGACAAGCACACTAAGGTAATTTGCCAAGGTTTTACGGGTAGTCAAGGTACCTTTCATTCTGAACAAGCCATTGAATACGGTACAAAAATGGTGGGCGGTGTGACACCAGGCAAAGGTGGTACTGCGCACTTGGGTCTGCCTGTTTTTAATACGGTGAGTGAAGCCATTGCCGCCACTGGTGCTGAGGCTTCTGTTATTTACGTGCCAGCAGCTTTTTGTAAGGATTCGATCCTTGAAGCTGCAAACGCAGGCATTAAGTTTATTGTAGCCATTACTGAAGGCATTCCAACTCTAGATATGTTGGAGTGCAAGGTCGTTTGTGATCAATTAGGTGTTCGTTTAGTAGGCCCTAACTGTCCTGGAGTTATTACCCCAGGCGAATGTAAAATCGGCATTATGCCAGGCCATATCCATTTGCCAGGTAAGGTAGGCATTGTGTCTCGTTCTGGCACTTTAACCTACGAAGCCGTTAAACAAACGACAGATGCGGGTTATGGCCAGTCTACCTGCGTCGGCATAGGTGGAGATCCTATCCCAGGCACTAACTTCATTGATGTATTGGCATTGTTTGAAAAAGATCCCGCTACAGAAGCGATTGTGATGATCGGTGAAATTGGTGGTACTGCAGAAGAAGAGGCGGCCGCTTATATTAAAGCTAACGTCACTAAACCTGTGGTCTCATACATTGCTGGCGTCACTGCTCCAGCCGGTAAACGGATGGGCCATGCTGGTGCCATTATTTCTGGCGGTAAAGGCACCGCTGATGAAAAGTTTGCGGCCCTCAATGATGCGGGTGTTAAAACTGTGCGCTCTCTCGCTGAAATTGGCAAGGCGTTAAAAGAAGTGACCGGTTGGTCTTAATTGCGACTGGCTAATAGTCATTAAAAAGGCCACCCAAGGGTGGCCTTTTTGTTGGTCTGCATTAAATGCATTTAAAAAGATCAGTTTTTTAACATGGCTGGCGTCTCTTTTTTCACTTTAATTGCTACCCTTGCCTCGTCTATTCGTTTGGTTGCCTTATTTTGCCTTGAGGGCAAGTTCTTTTGCCAATTCAACCTTAGAGTCCTCAAGCATAGCTTCGATTTGACTGGCATCAATGCGAGTCATTAAAGGCTTGAATTTTTCAATACTATGGTTAATGAGGGGCGTATCTAGGCTAGCCCAAGCGAGGTCATCATTGAGAAATTTGGCCACATCAGCGGACATTATGGGTAACACAGGTGTTAAATAAATCATTAACGTGCGGAACATGTTTAAGCCTGTTGAGCAAATGTCTTGTACTTGTTGTTCCATGCCTTCTTGCTTAGCCAAAACCCACGGTTCTTTATCTGCGATGTATTGATTAGCTTGATCAGCCAAGGCCATAATGGCTTTTATGGCTTTACCAAACTCACGTTTTTCATAATATTCGGCAATGGCATGCTGCTCATTAGCAAAGGCTTTGAGTAATTCAGGTTCACTCACTAAAGGACTAAGCTGACCATTAAATTTCTTACTAATAAAGCCCGCACTGCGACTGGCAATATTGACTACTTTGCCCACTAAATCAGAGTTTACGCGCTGCACAAAATCGTCTAAGTTTAAGTCTAAGTCATCTACTTTGCTATTCAATTTAGCTGCAAAATAATAACGCAAGTATTCAGGTTGAAGATGGCGAAGATAGGTGCCTGCTTTGATAAAGGTACCCCGTGATTTAGACATCTTCTGCCCATTCACCGTTAAAAAGCCATGGGCATAGACAGCCGTTGGGGTACGGAATTCAGCCGCATACAGCATGGCAGGCCAAAATAAACCATGGAAGTTTATGATGTCTTTACCAATAAAGTGATAAAGCTCTGTGGTCGAGTCCTTATTCCAATAGTGGTCAAAGTCAAGGTCTGCACTGCGATCACATAAATTTTTAAAACTCGCCATATAACCAATTGGAGCATCCAACCAGACATAAAAAAACTTATCTTTTTGACCTGGAATTTCAAACCCAAAGTAGGGTGCGTCACGGCTAATATCCCACTCTTGCAGGCCAGAATCTAACCACTCTGCAAGCTTGTTAGCAATTTCACTTTGTAAGCTGCCACTGCGAGTCCAGTCTTTTAATAAGTTTTCAAAGTCAGGTAGCTTAAAAAATAGGTGAGTGGATTCTTTTTGAACTGGCGTAGCTCCAGAAATAGCCGATTTAGGTTCAATTAACTCAGCTGGCGCGTAGGTGGCGCCACAAGCTTCACAATTATCACCATATTGATCTGGGGTTTTGCACTTAGGGCAGGTTCCTTTAATGAATCGATCTGCTAAAAACAGTTGTTTTTCTGGGTCAAAAGCTTGGGTAATCGTGCGCGAGGCAATGTGGCCTTTGGCTTCACAGGCTTTATAAATGTACTCTGAGAAGTCTTTATTTTCAGGTGAATGAGTGGAGTAAAAGTTATCAAAAGACACCTGAAAATCTTTGAAATCTTGCTCATGTTCGGCCTGCACATTAGCGATTAACTGCTCGGGGGTAATGCCTTCTTGTTCTGCACGCAACATAATGGCAGTACCATGGGCGTCATCAGCACAGACATAATGGCAGGTGTTGCCACTATGGCGCTGAAATCTAACCCATATATCTGTTTGCACATACTCCAGCATGTGACCAATATGAATGGAACCGTTGGCATAGGGTAAGGCGCTGGTAACAAGTATTTCGCGATCAGTTGTCTTGGTCATGGGTTAATTCGAGTTTCTTAAGGCGCTAAATGAAGCGCATAATAATGGATTTGATGTTTCAGCCTCCATTGTACAAAACATTGGCGGTAACGCCTATAGTTTCTCCTCTTAGAAGCATAGGATTATGTATTTATGCCCAATTGGCCTGTTATAATTCAGCCTGATTTCAGTACCGCGTTCAAGGAGTAGGTCTTTGGCCATTGAGCCCATACAACCGCAGCAATACCAAGTCTTGCTAGATGCGAAAAGTTTACATATCCGGTCTCATTTTGACCAGTTGGGTGACTTTTCTGCAGCTGTTGCTTTGGAAGTATTTCCATCAAAGCCAGACCATTATCGCATGCGTGCTGAATTTCGCATGTGGCATGAGGGAGATGATCTATTTTATGCCATGTTTCCACCCGGGAATAAGTATCAACCCATTCGGATTGACTCCTTTATTCAAGCTAGCGAGCGCATTAATGCGCTAATGCTGCCGTTATTAGAAGGTATCAAAGCATCATCTGTATTGAGCAAAAAGCTATTTCAGATCGATTTTTTGAGCAGTCAGCGAGGCGAAATATTAGTCAGCCTGCTGTACCATAAGCAGTTAGGGGACGATTGGTTGTTGTTGGCTGATACCTTGCGTATTGAGTTGGGTATCAATATTATTGGTCGTGCACGCAAACAAAAGCATGTGTTGGGCATGGGTCATATTATGGAGACCTTGCAGATCAGAGGTCGCGAGTATCACTATCAGCAGGTCGAGAATGCATTTACCCAACCCAATGCTAGTGTTAATGAGCAAATGATCACTTGGGCCTGCGACAGCATCGAACGATTTGGTGTGGGAACTAAGCCTGACTTGTTAGAGTTGTATTGTGGTAATGGCAACTTCACACTGCCTTTAGCGGCTCAATTTGGTAAAGTAATGGCTACAGAGATTGCCAAATCGTCGGTCAACTCGGCACACTTTAATTTGACTGAAAATGGCATTGATAATGTCACCATAGTGCGCTTGTCGAGTGAAGAAATGACTCAAGCATTGGCGGGTGTGCGCCCCTTTCGACGCTTGGCTCAAGTTGACTTATCAAGTTTTGATTTTGGAACCATCTTAGTCGATCCTCCAAGGTCAGGTTTAGATGCTGAAACATTAGCTTTAGTGCAACAGTTTGATCAGGTGATTTATATTTCCTGCAATCCAGAAACTTTGCTGGATAACCTACAAGAACTCAAACAAACCCATGACTTAAAGCGCTTGGCTTTATTTGACCAATTTCCATACACTCACCACGCTGAATGTGGTGTGGTGTTGCATAAACGCAATTAATAGGACATAAAATGAGCGATACAAGACCAGAAGGCTTACAAGATATTAAACACATCGTTGCCGTAGCCTCAGGTAAAGGTGGGGTAGGCAAATCTACTACCACAGTTAATCTGGCGCTAGCCATGGCGCAAGCAGGTTTTAAAGTTGGTGTGTTAGACGCGGATATTTATGGTCCAAGCCTAGGCCTGATGTTAGGCATTGCTGAAGGTAATCACCCAGAAACGATGCAAGAAAAATGGTTCCTTCCTATCCAAGCCCATGGTGTGAGCGTCATGTCCATGGCCTTCTTAGTGGATGCCAACTCGCCCATGGTGTGGCGTGGTCCAATGGCGGCTGGGGCATTACAGCAAATGCTGCTGCAGACTAGCTGGGGAGAATTGGATTACCTGTTTGTTGATATGCCACCAGGTACAGGTGACATTCAGTTAACCTTGTGCCAGAAGGCCCAAGTGTCGGGTGCAGTGATCGTCACTACACCTCAAGACTTAGCCTTGCTTGATGCCCGTAAGGGTATTGAAATGTTTAAAAAGGTGAATGTACCTGTGCTTGGTGTGGTGGAAAACATGAGCACTCACGTGTGTAGCCAATGTAGTCACGAAGAAGCTATTTTTGGTGCTGGTGGTGGCGTTGCATTAGCCCAAGAGTATGGCACTGAGCTTTTGGCTAGCCTACCATTGAGTATGGAAATTCGCATCCTGGTGGATGGCGGTACACCATCAGTAGTGGCTGAACCCACTTCTGCCGCTGCACAAACCTATGTGCAGCTTGCCCATGCCCTCGTAGCCAAGCTTGATGGGGCTCACCAAGCCATGCCTAGCATCAGTGTAGATGAAGACTAAATAAGATGCGATTAAGTGATAAAGACATTATAACAGCCCTCAACGCTGGAAAAATTGGCATTGAGCCACGGCCAGACGATAGCGTAATTACGGGAGTCAGTGTCGACCTACGCTTAGGTAATAGTTTTCGTGTGTTTAAGGATCACGCCCGTCCATTTGTTGACGTGAGTGCCAGTCGGGAAGAAATTAATAGTACCCTTGAAGCCATCATGAGCGAAGAAATTGTGATTGCAGAGGGAGAAAGTTTTTTTCTTCATCCTGGTGAACTTGCACTGGCTGTAACCTTAGAGTCGATTACTATTCCTGATGATCACGTGGGATGGCTCGATGGCCGCTCTTCTTTGGCACGTTTAGGGTTGATGGTCCACGTTACCGCGCATCGCATTGATCCAGGTTGGAGTGGGGCGATTGTGTTAGAGTGTTTTAACAGTGGTAAGTTACCCTTAGCATTAAAACCCAACATGACTATTGGGGCTATAAATTTTGAAACCCTCTCCAGTCCAGCGCTTAGGCCTTATAACAAGCGAGTAGATGCTAAATATAAGCATCAACAAAGTGCTGTAGCCAGTCGCATAGACCAAGACGGTTGAATGGAACGTTAAATCATGAGCCAACTTTCTGCCATGCAATGTGACCAAGTTTTAAAGTCTTTGCGAGCAGGTGTGGTGCCTGCAGATCGTTTAGACTTAATTAAGGTTGGCAGGGAAGGTGAGCTAGAAACCTTGGACAAAGACATACTGCACATTGCCAAAGGGGGCTCTTGTGTGCGCTTTGTGACAGGCAATTATGGCAGTGGTAAAACCTTTATTGGTGAACTCACTAGGCAACACGGGATTAAACAGGGTTTAGTCGTAGCGACGGCTACGCTTTCTCCAGATAAAAGGCTGCAGGCAAAATCGGGAGAGACGCGCAATCTCTACTCAGCATTAGTGCGCTCCTTTAGCACCAAGGCAAGGCCTAACGGTAGCGCTTTAATTAACATTGTAGAGCGTTTTATCTTAACTAACTTGCGTGACGCCCATGTCAATAATGTGCCCCCAGAAACGCATATAGCCCAGCGCTTAAGAGATTTTGAAGAACTAGCTGGAGGCTTTGACTTTATCACAGTTATTCAGCGTTACTGCCATGCTTTGGAACAGCAAGACGATGTATTAAAAAGCACAGCACTGCGGTGGCTAAGAGGTGAGTTCACTAATTTGACTGACGCTAAAGCTGCTTTGGGCGTGCGCAGTATTATAGATTATCGTAATTTTTTCAGTGGTTTAAAAATGCTTTGCCAATTCGTGCGTATGGCAGGTTATCCTGGCTTACTCATCTGTTTAGACGAGATGGTGGCATTGCATGAATTAAGCCACAAGCAGACTCGTATCAATAACTTTAATGAAATTCTTAATATTGTTAATGACTGCTTGCAAGGTCAAGTCCATGGCATGGGCTTCGTGTTTTTAGGTACCCCTGAATTTGTTTATGATCAGAAGAAAGGCCTTTATAGCATGCCAGCCCTTAAGAGTAGGCTTGCATTTAATCGTCTGGCGCAAGCAGGTTTGATCGATGTATCTGGACCTGTGATAGAGTTACAACCGCTGCAAGAAACAGAAATGGATGAGCTGTTGCACAAGTTACGCCATGTGCAGGCTTACGGTGAAGCTAAAAACTATTTGATTGACGATATGGGCTTATGGCAATTTATGCTTCAGTGTCGCAAGATCTATGGCGCGCAATATTGCCTCAATCCACGCTTAGCTATTAAAACCCTGTTAGATCTACTGGCGATTTTACAACAAAATCCCAACGCTAAAGTGGCTGAACTGGTCTCCGAAATTAATTAAACCACTGGTCCAGTTGCATTAAGTCGCTATCATTTAACAAACCACTGGCTCGTTTTAAGCGTAATTGATTTAACACTAAGTCAAGTCTTGCATTATCCCAATTGCGTTGAGCCGAAAAAACTAATTTTTCTGCGTCCAAAATATCGCTAATGTCTCTCAAACCTAGGGTATATTCTGTATTTTTTCCGTCTAATGAGGCCTGCACAGCCTTATTCAATTGCGCTAGGGCTTGAATCTGTTGACGACTTGTATCTAAAGCTTGGTGCCAACGCCTAATTTCTTGTTGCGTCGTTTTGAGCAGAGCTTGGCCTTGTTGTTGACTGGCATACCAAGCTTCTTTAGCTTCGTTAGTCTGAGATTGATTCAAGCCACCGTCAAAAAAAGTGCCCGTGACACCCACCGCAAGGTACTGGGTAGTGCCAGTACTGCTGCTGTAGTTTTGTGACATGCTGATGCTGGCTTTTGGGTATAAACCCACATCCTTAACTTGGTAGTTATGGTAGGCCTGTTGGACGGCCAACTTGTTGTGGGCAATGTCTAGGTTATTATTTAGTGCTAGCTCAAACCAGTTTTCCAAAGAGTCAATAGCGACTAAACTAGCAGCATTAAAGCTGCTAGCTAGAGCAGGAAGCTTTGGGGGTAGTGTCTGATTAGTTAGATTCTCAAGGTTAGCACGGGCTAGACTTAAGTCTTGTTGAACCTGCAATAAGTTCACCTGCAATTGTTGAAAGTTAGCTTTCACATCCTGCAGTTCTATAATGCTACTGATACCCAGATCAACCTGCTGTTGTGTTTGTTTTAAACGCTGTTCCACAGCGGTGACTTCCGCCAAACTTGAAGACATTTGGTGCTGCTGTTTGATCACAGCAACATAACGATCAATCACAGAGAAAATAAGGTTTTGATGTGTTTTTTCAAAGTTAATGCGCGACCCAGCAGCCATTTTTTCTGCTACTTTGAGGCTATAAAACGCATCTAACCTCAGAGGCAGCGCTATTTTAACCCCATAGGTATGGACATTAGCTCCAGCATTTAAGGATTGGTTTTCGTTCACGCTGCCACTAATCTCTGGCATGAATGCACTGTTCGCTTGGGGGATGATTTCTAATTTAGAATTAAGCGTATGTTGGGCAGCGATATAACTGGGATCATTGGCCTGTGCCAATTGGAAGAGCTCTTGGAATTGACTGGCATGACTGCCTAAAGAGACAGCCGCAGCTATAATAAAGACCGCAAAACGATTTGAAAAGGCCAAGATATATCCTTATGTAACAGCTATAATTGACTTGTAGTTTAACTAAATTTGGGCTTCGGTGCGAACTGCTTTACCAAGTTTTGCGCAAGCGGTTCACGCCTGACTTGACGCTAGCCATCAAGCCAAGTTAGCTGCTGCAAATCGATTTGGTAGCTTTTCCCGTCCGCTTCTTTTTGGATAATACGCACGATACTGTAATCTAGATCGGGTGCAAACCAGATCCATGTTTCTCGATCTGAACCCTCGCCTCGATCCCGTTTAATGCGCAAAGACTTATAATTGCCAAGGGGAGTTTCAATCAGGTCTTCGCCAGCAGCAATAAACTGATAGATTTTAAGCTCGCCACCATCAGCTACCTGATATGCATACGTTTTACCATCAATGATGGGAGTGGCTGCTAAATCGAGCTGCAGGAGCAGTTGCACACTTTGTTTATCGAGTGTGCCAGGTACAATATCCATCAACCAAGCGGAACCCCCAGCAGTGTTCTTAACTTTATTATTAGGCCAGTCAAATTTAACCTCTACATCTCGTGTTTTGTTTAAAACTTTGCGTTGGTAGGTATAGTGATCAGGCTCAATTTGATCATCAATAAAGTGAAACAGGCTGGACTCGGTCAAAGAGGCTACCATCGCACTTGCGGCAGTCGTAAGTCGGTAGCTACCATCATCATTCTTAATTAGACTGCGTTCGGCTTGACCAGATAGGCTAATACCTAAATCCCACTGGCTGGTATAAATCGCTTGAAAAGGTCTTAACTGAGCTAGGCTGCTGTGACTCCATAACAAGATAAGCATCAGGCTAAAGACACTTGGGAGCTTACACCATTTGTTGGTAATATTTAGCATTGCATTTCCTTGCATTATTAATTAAGCACATTCAAGTCAGGACTGAAATTGTATACCTTGTTCTGGCAATAGCTGACCATCCATTAACACAGCGTTATTTTGCAGTTTTAACCGGCCCTCACAGAACCATTTAATAGCAATGGGGTAAATTAAGTGTTCTTGCACTAAGACCCGAGCCGCTAAAACTTTAGGTGAATCCAGACTTAGTACGCTCACTGATGCTTGTAAGACCATAGGACCTCCATCAAGTTCACTAGAAACAAAATGCACACTGGCGCCATGCTCAGCAACCTCTGCTTCTATGGCCCGCTCGTGAGTATTAATGCCTTTAAATTGTGGCAGCAACGAAGGGTGGATGTTAAGCATGCGGCCATGGTAATGATGGGTAAATTGAGGCGTAAAAATCCGCATAAAACCCGCGAGGACGACTAAATCGGGTTGCTTGTCATCAATGGCGTGTATGAGTTCCTTGTCAAAGGCCTCGCGGCTGCCAAACTCTAGGTGATTAATGACTCGAGTTTCTATGCCGGCTTTGTTTGCTCTAGCTAAACCCAACGCATCAACTTTGTTGCTGATGACTAATTCAATGGTCGCTTCAATTGAACCCACAGAAATAGCATCAATGAGCGCTTGTAAGTTGCTACCGCCACCTGAAATAAGGACCACCAGCCGCGGTACTTGTTGTAAAGATTGTTCATGCATGAGCGTGTCCAAAGACGGGTTTAGCGCATTACAACAGCATCTTGGGAGCCGTTATTTTGTTGAATATGACCTATTACCCAAGGACTTTCGCCTACCTCGGTCAAGGTGGATAGTGTTTTGGCTTGGTCTTCTTTGGCCACCACAATGACCATGCCCACACCACAGTTAAAGGTGCGGTACATTTCAGTGTCGGTCACATTACCTTGGCTTTTTAGCCACTTAAATACGGCGGGCTGTTGCCAAGACTGAGTCTCAATTACAGCAACACTATCTGCAGGTAAAACCCGTGGAATATTCTCAAGTAAACCACCACCTGTGATATGAGATAAGGCTTTTACATCCACTTGCTTAAATAGTGTTAATAAGGCTTTAACATAAATTCGGGTTGGCTCCATCAGGGCCTCACCTAGGCTGACACCACCAATGTCCTGTTGTAAATCAGCCTGGCTGACTTCAATGATTTTGCGAATAAGGGAGTATCCGTTGGAATGAGGGCCAGAAGCTGGGAGACCAATCAACACATCACCGGGGGCCACTTTGGTACCGTCTATAATTTTGCTCTTTTCTACAATTCCTACACAGAAGCCAGCAAGATCATAATCTTCTCCTTCGTACATCCCAGGCATTTCTGCTGTTTCACCACCTACTAAGGAAGCTCCAGCAAGGGCACAGCCTTCGCCAATGCCTGTGACCACTCGAGTTGCAATTTCAACATCGAGTTTACCGGTGGCATAATAGTCGAGAAAAAATAAAGGTTCTGCACCAGCAACAATTAAATCGTTGGCACACATGGCGACTAAGTCAATACCGATGTGGTCGTGACGGTTCAATTCTAAGGCCAGTTTTAGTTTGGTACCAACGCCATCAGTGCCAGACACAAGCACTGGCTCGTCATAGCCTTTTGGAAGTTCAAATAATGCCCCAAATCCACCAAGTCCAGCCATGACTTCAGGCCGGCGGGTACGCTTGGCAACGCCTTTGATACGCTCAATTAGGGCATTACCTGCATCGATATCGACGCCAGCGTCTTTGTAGCTTAGAGAATTAGTAGGGGCTTCAGTGCTCATGGCAGGGGGGTGACCTTAAGGAGTTAATGTAAACTAGGGCTATTTTATCACTCTACTGGCGTTTCATCACCCGCTTAGAGGTTAAGTTTCGAGGTTTTTTGCACTTTTCTTGCTAGCGACAGTGGGCCATATTGACTATAGTTAGGTCTGAGTCACTTCAAACATTAAAAGCAACATAACTTAATGGTTAACAAAGATTTTATATGACGCGAACATTACTTAGTTTAGTGCTAAAGGCACTGCAAAAAATAACCTGTCTAGGTCTACTGCTATGGCCTTTACCCGCCTTTAGCTTGGTCGTTGATGGCCTTTATAACGCTGCCATTCAGGTGGAAGACCAATCCCCTGAGCAAATGCTAAGGGCGAAAAAAATGGGCTTAGCCCAAGTTTTGGTTAAAGTCACTGGGCAAACTCAGAACTTAACTCACCCCAAAGTGCGCGCTGCTCTGCGCAACCCAGATGCTTATTTACAGCGTTTTTCCTTTGGTACTGAGCTTCTGACAAATGGTCAGCCACAAGCCGTCATTGAATTGTCATTTGATAGCCTGCAGGTGAATCAATTGATTCGCGAGTCTGGTCACTCCATTTGGGGCAAAGACCGTGCTGCAGTATTGGTGTGGTTGGTAGAAGATACCCAAGGTATCAGACAGATTGTTAACGATAACCGCCACCCCATGGTCGCTCAAATTATGTCACAAGCAAATTTGCGGGGTATGCCACTATTATGGCCCTTACTCGACCTAGAGGATCAATTGTCCATTAATGCAGGTGACTTATGGGGTGTGTTTAGAGACACCATCACTCGGGCTTCTAATCGATATCAAGCTGATGCAGTGCTGGTTGGACTCATGTTCCAGGACAGTCAAAAATTATGGCGTGTAGACTGGAATTTTTGGTTAGATGATGCAGAACAAAAATGGTCTTCTCAAGGCGCTGATATTGCCGTGCTGGTGGAGCCTTTACAGGATCGCTTAGCAGCGAGTTTAGTTGAAAAGTTTGCCCTAGACACGGGTGCTGAAAGCTTAAATAAAGAGGCTAGGAAAAGTGCTATATTACGCATTGATCAAGTCACGCAGGTTGGAGACTATGTTGAAATCCAAACCATGTTACAAACCATTGCAGGTATTCAGAAGGTGCAGCTACACAGTGCCAGGGGTACAACACTTGAATTTCGACTATTTGCTCAATCTAATCTTGCTCAAGTCAAATCTGTGATTGATTTGAAAAGGCGCTTACAAGCGGTGGAAAGTACTGATATCGTTGCTTTGGATCAATCTCTTGACTCTAAGAGTAACCTCGTATGGCACTATCAATGGAATTAACTTTGGAGCTGCACCGGCACTCACATAAGGAAAATTGGCAATGACACAATCTCAGGCATGGTTGCTTATCGTTGTAGGACTGATTTTAGCTGGATTGTTGTATTTATTGCAGCCGGTGCTGACGCCATTTTTAGTGGGCATAGGGATAGCGTATTTAGCAGACCCTTTTGCGGACCGCTTGGAGGCGAGGGGTTGGCCAAGAAGCATGGCAACGCTCATGGTATTTTTGGTATTAATCTTGCTGCTAATCGGTTTGTTTTTAGGTATTTATCCTTTGCTCATAAAACAAATTCAGACCTTAGTGCAAATGCTACCTAGTATTGAAATTTGGTTTAATGCAACGCTATTACCATGGCTACAGTCGAACTTAGGGTTAGATGTAAAAAGTATGAAGTTAGACTTAGTCACTGAAGGGCTTGCCGCCGAGTGGAAGCAGACGGGTGGAGTCATATCGCGGGTGGTTAAATACGCTACCGAATCTAGTATGGGTTTAATCTCTACCTTGGGTTCTGTGGCTATGGTGCCAGTAGTGGCTTTTTATATGCTTAGGGATTTTGATCTTGTTACTGAGCGCATTAAAATGCTTTTGCCCCTGAGTATTCAACCTCAAGTCAACGCTTGGGCCATTGAAAGTAATGAAGTGTTAGCTGCGTTTATGCGAGGCCAGTTACTGGTAATGTTGAGTTTAGGAGCTATTTACGCTCTAGGGCTGCACTTAGTGGGCTTAAATTATGCGCTATTAATTGGGGTGTTAGCCGGTTTGGCCAGCGTCGTGCCTTATTTAGGTTTTGTTGTAGGCATCGCTGCTGCATTAATCATCTCTGTTTTTCAATTTGATAATTATTTGCCACTTGTGATGGTGCTTGTGGTTTTTTCCGTAGGGCAAATTGTGGAAAGCTTTGTATTAACGCCGCTGCTGGTTGGTGATCGTATTGGACTGCATCCAGTTGCTGTGATCTTTGCAATTTTGGCAGGTGGCCAGCTCTTTGGATTTATGGGGGTGTTATTAGCTTTGCCTATTGCAGCGGTGATTATGGTATTGTTGCGACATCTTCATAAAGGCTATATTAACAGTGATTTATATGGCCAGCAGGATATTGAATGACGACTATTGCAATAAAAAATGTGCACCAGCAACTGAGCTTTAGGCAGCTTACACTTGGGGTAACCTTAAATGCCCAGCAACAGCTGAATAACTTTTCCTTTAGTGGTGCACCGGCATTAGCACCAGCTTTAGATGATCTACTAATGAGTAAAAAGGCCGACAGTGTTTACGTGTTTGGTGCTCAAGGGGTGGGTAAAAGTCACTTGTTACAGGGCTGTGTGTTGAGGGCTCAAGAAATGGGTCAGCAAGCCATTTACATTAGTTGTCGTGAACTGATTCAAATTCCCTCTGTGCAGGCTAATGAATGTTTGGAAGGCTTAGAGTCTAATGCCCTAATTTGTGTTGACGACATAGATCATTTGATTAACGATAGGCATTGGGCCCTAGCCTGGTTCCACCTCTATAATAAACTCATGCAGCAAAGTCACCACCTTGTGATGTCAGCCACATTAAATCCAAGAACGGTGGTCTGCCATCTGGATGATTTGCGCTCACGGTTGCAGTTAGCTAATGTATTTCAGCTGATGGCTTTAGATGAAGAGGCCAGCGGCCGATTACTGCAAGAAAAAGCACAACAAAAGGGTTTACACCTAACCAACGAACACGTAGCCTATATTTTTTCGCGCAGCCCCAGAGGCTTAACGAATGTTTTGGCCGTGCTAGATCTATTAGATACCGCCTCATGGCATGAAAAACGACGCATTACCATACCGTTTATTAAGCAGGTCATGGCGTGGTAGTATGAGCATAGGTTTGATAACAAGGAAGAAGGGTATGGTTGGGCGCTTAAAAATAGGTTGGGTGGTGGTTTTAACCCTAGGCTTAGGCCTTTTGACAGGTTGCTCGAGTGCTCCTACCAGCCCAGCACTCGAAGTTGAGACTGATCCTAGCGATCCTTTTGAAAACGTCAACCGTAAAATTTACTCGTTTAACAGCACAGTGGATAAAAACATCTTATTACCCGTGGCTGACGCCTACGGTAGTGTGACGCCTGATATTATCGAAAGGGGTGTGAGTAATTTCTTTTCAAATCTTAGCGATGTGGGCAACTTTCTTAATCATAGTCTGCAGTTCAAACCCAAAAAAGCAGGCAAAGATGCTGGCCGCTTAGTGATCAATACGACCCTAGGTTTGGGTGGTATCGTAGACGTTGCATCTGGCTTGGGCATTTACCAAGAGTCTGAAGATTTTGGTCAGACATTAGGTTATTGGGGCGTTAGTTCTGGTCCCTACGTGGTGTTGCCTTTTTTCGGTCCCAGTACCGTGAGAGATGCCAGTGCTTCGTTTTTGGTGGATATGAAGGTCAGTCCAATCAATCGTTATAACCCCCAAGCCCATCAGTTTTATATATCGGCTCTGCAAGTTGTAGACCTGAGATATCGCTTAGGGGATTATGAATCAATGGCCAGTGGTGATACCTATGTGTTCATACGTGAGGCCTACTTGCAGCGCCGAGAACACATGATTAATGACGGTGTGAGCAGTGAAGATGACAGTTTTGATGATTTTTGATGTTTGAGACTAAGGTCGGACTTGTCAACAGGATCTAAAGAGCATAAGGTGACGATATTGGGCCCCCATCAATGGGTCTTGGAGTAAGTAGTACTATGGAACCTGACGTCAGTCAGATCCTGATCGTAGCAAGCGATCTCGACCTTAAACATAAGATTACCCAGCATTATGCAGAGCGTAACTATCACGTGACTGCGATAAACGATCCGCTCCACGCCTTGGACTTTCTTACCAATGCTGTGGTGAACTTGGTATTGTTTCAATATAATCCCCAAGAACCGACTCTCACCGCATTATTGCAAGATATGCTGGACAAGTGTGCCGAAGTACCCTTGATTGTTCTGACGCACATTGATTGCGCTGCAAGCATTACCAACATGCTACGCTTGGGAGTGACCGATGTATTTAATTTACCCCTAGATTCGATGCTTGAATTAGATCAGAGTGTTGTGCGCCATGTGAAACGCTCTTCTTTATTCTATGAAAATCTCCAATACCGCCATGCGTTAGAGGTAGCTAATCAAAAAGTGAATAAAAACCTAGTGGAGTTGCAGCAAGATCAGATTGCAGGGCGATTAATACAACAACGTATGATGCCACCGGAAGAGTGCAATATTAACGGCTTGAGTATGCACCGATACATGAAGTCGTCACTCTATTTAAGTGGTGACTTCATCGATTACATTCGCCTGGACGAGGACCGGGTGTTGTTTTACCTAGCTGACGTTTCTGGCCATGGTGCCTCTTCTGCGTTTTTATCCGTTTTACTTAAAAACATAACCAATCGTCTGACGCGAGAATATCTCGAATCTGACGTCCATGGTCTAATTTCACCCGCCAAAGTTGTAGCACAGATTAATCGTGAATTGCTGGATTTTGATATTGGTAAACACATCACGGTATTTATGGGTTTATTGGATCGCAGCAACCACGAACTGATCTATTGCGTGGGGGGGCACCTTCCTATGCCCTTATTGTCACAAAATCACGAAGTAAGCTATTTATCTGGCTTAGGTAGTGGATTGCCCGTGGGTTTATTTGATGACGCCCAATACACAGATCTGACACAGCAACTTGAAGCGGGCTTTAAGCTCATGCTCAGTTCTGATGGAATCTTTGAAATATTGCCATTCGATCAAATTGCAGACAAAGAAGAGCAATTACGCACGGTGTTAAAGCGCTGTGGTAGCAGCTTAGAAGGCCTAGTTGATGCTCTGAGTATTGACAGCCTTGAGGCTGTGCCAGATGACATTGCGTTATTGAGTATTTGTGGCGATGCCTATGCTTAAAGGACGCATTATAGTGGCCGACCAAGAAGGGACTCATGTGATCAAATTTCTTGGTGATGTCAGGTTGACCCTTTGTCCAGCTTTGGACCAATACCTTGATAACATGTTTAATAGTCGATACTTTAAAACTATTTTAATTGACTTAACAGAAGCAGAGGGCATTGATTCCACTACCCTAGGAATGCTTGCTAAAATGTCTATTCGCATGAAGAAAAAAATGGGCTTTGTACCGACCCTAGTGTCTATTAATGACAATATTACTCGGGTGCTTTTGAGTATGGGTTTTGATAAAGTGTTTGTGTTTGTGAATCATTTAGCCGCACATGCAGAACCCAAAGAAGAATTGTCACCAGGTCAATTTTCAGAACTTACGGTGCAGGAAAAAGTATTAGAAGCGCATCGTACACTGATGAGCATGAACCAAAAGAACCACCAAGAATTTAAGAACTTAGTGGATGTGCTGGAACATCAGTGCACCATTTAACGGGATCAGTTAACCCGCACTGAGTTGCTTTGAAAAAAGCATTCTTTAGGCCAACAAGGCCTCTAACTTTTCTTGGTCTCTGGTGAAATTACGAATACCTTCCGCTAATTTCTCGGTGGCCATTGCATCTTCATTATGCATCCACCGGAAATCTGCTTGATTAAGAGTCAATTTAGGTTGAGTCTCTATCATTTTTGAACGATCCAATTTCTGCACTAACTCATTACTATCATCTTCTAACTCCTGCATTAGACCAGGACTGATGGTTAGCCGATCACAGCCTGCTAATTGTTCAATTTCCTCAGTATTCCTAAAGCTTGCTCCCATCACTACGGTGGCATAACCATGCTGCTTGTAGTAATCGAATATCTTGCTTACTGAAATAACCCCAGGATCTTCTGCTGGTGCAAACCCTTGTACTTGCATGTCTGCTTTATACCAATCCATTATACGGCCTACAAATGGTGAAATGAGGTACACACCAGCCTCTGCACAAGCAATGGCTTGCGCAAAGCTAAATAGCAGGGTGAGGTTACAGTTGATGCCCTGTGCCTCAAGTTGTTTGCCCGCTTGAATGCCTTCCCAGGTCGACGCCATTTTAATTAGAACTCGATCTTTACTTACCCCTTGTTGAGCGTATAGATCAATAATTTTTAAGGCCCGAGCAACGGTTGCCTGCGTATCAAAGGACAAACGTGAATCGACCTCTGTAGAAATGCGTCCCGGTATTGCACTAAGAATTTCCTTACCAATCGCGACCGCAAGGTAATCGCAGGTGTTATCCATCTGCGTTTGACGATCACCACCTTGCTCACTAGCCCACTGCTTAGCTTCAGTAATTAAAGGGGCATAAAGGGGCATTTGAGCTGCTTTTAACACCAGTGATGGGTTGGTGGTCGCATCTTGGGGTTGGTATTGTTTAATGGCGTCTAAGTCACCGGTATCAGCAACGACTGTGGTCATGGATTTAAGTTGTTGTAGTTTGTTCATTGCTGATCAGTAACCTCTGTAATTGGAGTGAGTGGGGGTTCAATTAAATTCAATGCATCGTACATCACTTGGATGTTGGCACGGCTGCCATGAATATTATCACTAATGTGGCGACGCAGGGCGCGAGCACCGGGTAAACCTTGAAAAAGCCCCATAATATGACCACTCATGTGGTGCAATGAGGTGCCTTGTTCATGCTGGGTTTGCATATAACGAAAGTAATCATTAGCCGCTTGGTGTCGCTGAGTGATGGGCAAGGTACAACCATAAAACTGCTGGTCTATGTGGGTGAGTAAAGCACTGTTATGGTTCGCCGCACGGCCCAGCATAACCCCATCCACATGCGTTAAATGCGCATGGCAATCTTTAATAGTATCAATACCGCCATTAATAATAATTTCTAAGTCAGGAAAGTCAGTTTTTAAACGGTACACCTTGTCATATTGCAGAGGTGGAATCTCTCGATTTTGTTTAGGTGACAAACCTTTTAAAATCGCATTGCGAGCATGCACAATAAAGGTCTCACAACCACTTTGGCTCACTTGATCTACAAACTTGGCTAAGGCATCGTAGTCATCCACATCATCAATACCGATGCGATGTTTAATCGTCACTGGAATCTTCACGTTTTCAATCATAGCCTGCATGCAGTCAGTAACCAATTGTGGGTGGGCCATGAGGCACGCTCCAATCATATGATTTTGCACCTTATCACTAGGGCAACCGACGTTAAGGTTTATTTCATCGTAGCCATACATTTCACCAAGGTGGGCACATTGCGCTAACTCTACTGTATGACTGCCTCCCAACTGTAGCACCAATGGATGCTCTTGAGGGGAATAACCCAAGAGGTAATCTTGATCCCCATTGAGTATTGCACCTGTAGTGATCATTTCTGTAAACAATAAAGCGTGTCGGCTCAATAGCCTGGCAAGAAAACGATAATGCCTGTCAGTGACATCGATCATTGGGGCCACGCAAAAACGTCTGTTTAAGCCAGCAGGCGATGCAGAAGACGACACAGCATTAGAGCTCATGATTAGTAGCCTCGGTGGCGATCAACAAGCCCACTCGGACTTTGGTTATGCACCACGGCTTGCAACGTTTGACCAATTTGTTCGACACAAGGGGCACATTCAGATTGGGCTGAGCTATGGGGTGTGATCATCACCTGGGGGTGTTGCCAGAGAGCATGTTGGGCCGATAATGGCTCTTTTTCAAACACATCTAACACAGCGCCACGCAAGTGCTTTTGATCGAGTAACTTGAGCAAGTCATCGACGATTAGATGCTCACCACGACCAGCATTAATAACCACTGCACCCTTGGGTAATTGACTCATATTGTTGACGTTTAAAATGCCTTTTGTATTGGGTGTCAGAGGCAAAAGGCAGCACAGTGCATCGGTGCGTTGGAGAAACGTTCCAAGTTCTTCAAGCCCCGTGTAATGAGTCACATTGGGCAAGTTCTTTCTACTGCGACTCCAGCCAGCCACATCAAAACCATAGCTTTGCAGGTGCTGGGCCAACTGAGCCCCAAGCTGGCCCAAACCTAAGATCCCCACTCTGAAACTAGCGGCAGATTTAAATGGCTGCACTCGCCATTGTTGTTGTGTTTGCTGCTGCTGGTACTGGTCCATATTGCGAAAGAAGTGAAGTAAAAAGTAACTAAAATATTGGTTCATTTGTGCTGCCATACCACCGTCTTCAATACGGTAAATATCAATATGCTCTGGCACTGCAGGATTACTTAAAATAGCATCAACCCCAGCTCCGAGGTTAAATACGGTGGTTAAATTGGGGAAACGTTGAAAAAAAGTAGCTGTGGGTTTCCAAACAATGCCATATTTAACCAGTTCGGGGTGCTTGATGTGTTGCCAATCCTGCACGTTGAGATGGTCAAACTGACGTTTAAATTCAGCTAACCACTCTGCGTTTGAATCATCTGGGGTGAACAGGGCACAGCTTGTCATGACATCATCCATTTCAATAATACGAAACTCACTAAACCCACTACAATGGTGGTTAATAAATGTTGGCGCCAAAAGCCAATGCCTGCTGCCACTAATGCAGCCCAAAAGTAGGGGTTAGCAAAGCTGATGTCCAAAACCCCTTCAGGCATCAAAATAAGTGGCGCAATAATAGCTCCTAGCACCACGGGAGGTACAAAAGTTAAGGCCTGTTTTAGCCACAAAGGGAAGCGTATGCGTCCAGCCATAGCAAACATCACATAACGAATCGAAAACGTGACCAGAGCCATACCTGCAATCATCATCGCTTCGTTCATAATGGAGAGCCTTTGTTTTGACCATTGGCCGCTTTTGAGAAGTTAATTCTTAACTCAATTTGTTGGCTTGCATAGCCAATGCAGATGCCTGATAGTGCCGCCACTACCAGGCCTAACTGATGGGGTAAGTCTCGCAAAACTATGGCAAAAACAGCAGCGCTTATGACGGCTAACCACATGGGTTTATTACGTAAATAAGGAATAATCATACCTAAAAAAGTCACTGACATGGCAAAATCTAAACCCCAGTTGGTCATATCAGGAAAGAGCTCCCCCAAACCAATGCCCAACCAAGTGCATAATTGCCAGTTACTATACATGGCCACAATAGAGCCCAAAAAGAACCAATGGGCTCGGTTTGTGTCTGTGCGTTCAATATATCGATTGTTAACCACAGCAAAAGATTCGTCTGTTAACCCAAACGCCAGTATTGCACGCCAACCATGCGATAAATGACTCACCTTATCAACCAAAGCGGTGGCATAAAGTAAGTGTCGTAAATTGACGACCAAAGTTGTAGCAATAATGATCACAGGTCCAACACCCGTCGCCAGCAACCCGAGTGCAATAAACTGTGATGAGCCAGCGAATACAAACAGTGACATGGCCATGGCACCCAATAGTGATAAACCACTGGATTCTGCCAAAGTTCCAAAGATAATGCCAAAAGGAATAGCGCCAATAATCATGGGCACAGTGGCTTTGGCACCTTGCAGGAATTCACTGCTATTCGATGCAGGCGTGGCCCTAGGCTTGGGGTCTGAGTTAGGAAGAACGTGTGCCATAATAATGCTTAGTTTGACTCAGTTTGGCCTATTGTGGCTTAGTTTGGCTAACAATAAAGGTTGGATGTCGCGAGTAACGGCCGATGCGGATGACTGCAATATTTCACCAAATTAAATGTAATTATAGCCTTAAATAGGCCTAAATTAGAATGTTTTTAACTTCGATTGGCTGGTTTTTTGGGATACATGGGGCTGTCCTTCGGGTGCACCATGGTTTGCTTCATCAGTGACCAGTAGTTCTGGTAAAAATACCCGCCATTACTGACTAAGATTGATTGCTTATAACGTTGCCAATGCCCATACACCATAAACCATGGTAGATGAGGAAACTCATGGTGAACTTGGTGTATGTTGACATTCATAAACAATAACCGAGTCACCCAAGAACCTTCTATAATGACGCAGCGTCGGTGATTATTGTCACCGGGTCGATGCTCAGCATAAGAGCGCATGAGGGTTAGGCTTAAGCCAGGCCAAACACACAAAACGATATACTGCCACCAAACGATCCCTTGAACGTCGAGCCACATAACGACCCCTGCCACTAACAACAAGTGCAAGACCCAATTAATCTGGTGCAACACAGTCGCCAGACTTGAAGGTTGGCTAAAACCTTGCCAAAACAGTTTAGTTTCACTTTTGATAAATAGCCCTACGACCAGCCAAGGCCCAATCAACATGCGGCCAATAAAAGTGTAATTTAACTGCCATAGCCACCGCATCATGGCACTTTTAAGATACCAATCATGGGGCCAATGGTAGTAGCTTTCAGGGTCTAATCCAGGCTCAGTGAGGGTGTGTATTTCATGGTGTAGTTGGTGATGATTACGGTACTGAAAATAAGGTATCCACAAACTTAAAGGCAACCAGCCTAAGCTATCATTAAGCCAACGCCAGGGGCTTGGATGGCCATGCAGTAATTCGTGTTGCACGCTGCCATGTAAGCATAATAAGACGGCAGTCATTGGCGACACCAACCACCAAGACCATTGGCTTGCATGGCTCATGAGCACAAACCAACTACTATAAACCAAAACGATCAAAGCCCATGTGGGCCATGCTTGCCGTTGCCAAAGTTTATTGCATACGGGAGCAGAGGGTTGGGTTTGTGTCATGCGTGGGCCCACTTGATTATTAGAGACGGGCAAGATAGCCTAGACATAATATGATGACAATGAGTGTTTTTGTGACATTAGTTATAATTTGTTGCTTTAGCACAACAAAAGCAATTAATGCACACAATTACGTGGTTTAATGGAAGGTTATGCACGCTTATGGACAGTAAAGAACGTTTATTTCGAGTGGATAGCTTTCGGCAGCGCCTCATTACAGTGATGTCTCAAAAAGGTATCAAAAGTGCTGGCTTAGCTAAAGCCATTGGTGTTGATCGTTCAACATTATCCCAACTATTGGCCCATGATAATGATCGACTACCTAGGGTAGATACCCTTATGGCCATTGCATCTAAACTGCAGATTAGTGTGGATTGGTTGCTTGGTTTAACCAGTGAGTCTCGCTCAGGTGCAGAGATTTTAAGTCAATCTTTGCAATTAACACCAAGCCTGCCTCTGCCTTCCGATGCGAGTTTACGAGCTTGGTATAAAGCTGCCTTAGGCACCAAAATTCGTTATGTGCCGGCTAATTTGCCCGATTTAGTGAAAACTCAAGCGGTGTTAGCTTGTGAGTACAGAGACTTTGAGCAAGTTAGTTTAGAGCAGATGATAGAGACGACCAAGGAGCGGTATCAAGAGGCTTTGCAACCGGGTTGTGACTTGGAAATTTGCTTGTCAGTGCAGCGCATGGTGAGTTTTGCCAGAGGTGAAGGCCTGTGGAGCCAGCTCAGTCTTACAGATCGCTGCCAACAATTAGAGCACTTCGCGCAGGTGAGCGATGAACTTTATCCTAAAATGCGCGTGTATTTGTTTAACGAAAGTCGTAATTATGCATCGCCGTATACTATTTTTGGCGCCAAACGCTGTGCAGTCTATATGGGGCATATGTATTTTGTGTTTAATACCCGTGACCATGTGATCACCTTAACGGGTCACTTTGACGGCCTAATTAGGGCGGCAGAGGTGCAAGCACACCAATTAAAAGACTGGATAGATCAATTAATAATTGAAATTAGGCATTAGCTAATGGCCCTAATATGCGCCTACCCAATGTATAAAATGCCAGAGGTTGAGCCATTTGCTGTGAGTTGGTGGCAAGGCTTGCGCAGACATCTTGTTGAACACGGCATAAGTGAGACACAACTGCCCAACCACCTCTACCAGCCTTCTCAATTTGAGAACTATGATGTCCATTGGCGTAATGATAATCTTTTGTTGAGTCAGACCTGTGGTTATCCTTTTACGAATGACTTGCTAGGTCAGGTGCAGTATGTGGCCACCCAAACTTACCACACACCCTATAACCATGGGCCCAATTATGCCAGTTTAGTGTTAGTGCGTAGCACAGACACAGCACAACACTTACAAGACATGTATCAAACACGTGTGGCCGTGAATAGTGATGATTCGCAGTCTGGTTACCATGCATTGCGCAGCTTAATTGCGCCGATAGCCCAAGGTCTAGCAACTCAAGATGCAGCATTTTTTTCAGAGGTGATTACTTCGTCTTCTCATAGAAACAGTATCGCTTTAGTGGCACAAGGCCAAGCTGATCTGTGTGCCATAGATTGTGTGACCTTCAGTTTACTCCAAGCCCATGCCCCAGCAGAACTGACCTATTTGCGTATTTTAGCCCATACCCAAAGCGCGCCTTGTTTGCCTTATATCACCAGCTTATCAAGTTCACCAGAAATGCTAAAAAAACTGCAATTGGGTTTGATGTCTGCAGCTTTAGATCCCACTTTAGAAGAAACGCGCAGGGCATTATTAATGGGCCCTGTCTGCGTTTTGAAAGGCTTGCACGCCTATCAAACAATACCAGATCAAGCAGCCAAGGCTGATGCTTTAGGTTATCCAAAGTTAATTTAACTAAAGCCCACACGAATTTTTGGGCATCAGTGTTTATTTCAGTTAGGGTGCTTTAATTACCTGAAACTAGACTATAATTTTGAGCTACTCACGTTATTAAATGGAGGTTCAAAAAGATGAATTACATGGATATTATTCAATTTTGGTACACCGAAATCACGCCGCGTAATTGGTTTATGAAAGACTTAGGTTTTGACGCTATGCTCAAACGACGCTTTAGCCATATTCACCAGCAAGCGGTGTCAGGGGAATTGTCTAGTTGGAGAAGTAAACCACTTGGGCAGTTGGCAGAAATAATTGTGTTAGACCAGTTTTCTCGTAACCTATACCGCACTTTGCCCCAAACCTTCGCTTACGATGGTCAAGCCCTTGTCTTAGCCCAAACTGCCATTGCCAAGCAAGCTGACTTAGTCTTAGAACCATTGCAAAAGGCTTTTTTGTACATGCCCTTTATGCACAGTGAATCCGCCATCATTCACCAACAAGCCATGCAATTGTTCAACCAACCTGGGCTAGAAGATAACTACAAGTTTGAGCTTAAGCACAAGGCCATTATTGATCGTTTTGGTCGTTATCCTCATCGCAATGCCGTGTTAAATAGGCCGTCAACTCCCGCTGAAAAGAAGTTCTTAAGCCAACCGGGTTCATCATTCTAAAACAGCCAAATATTATTCTAAATGAATCTTTAGTCACTTTTTAGTTAGGGTTTAGTTAGGATTTAGTTAGGGTTTAGTTAATGCCCAACTAAGGCTTAGTGCATAAGGTGAAATTGGGTGATTTTACTAACTAGCCTGTTAAACTAAACCCGTTGCTGGTTTAGGCCCTTGCATCTGCCCGATGAATGTTATTTTTTTAGTTATGTAATTAGTTATGTAATTAGCTAGGAACTTGTTTTATGCTCAATATGGATTTCAGTCAAAATGTGGTTATTAATACCACTGAGCAAGCTTGGGTTGCTAGCCCACTAGCAGGCGTATGGCGTAAGCCCCTTGCTCGTGAAGATGCCGAGCGTGGACACGCCACAAGCATCGTCAAATATGAAGCGGGCGCAAGTTTTTCTAGCCACGAACACCCTTTGGGTGAAGAAATATTGGTGTTAGAAGGCACCTTTTCTGATGAAACAGGCGATTACTCAGCAGGCACCTACTTTAGAAATCCACCGGGCTTTAGTCATGCGCCATTCAGTAAAGAGGGCTGCTTATTGTTGGTTAAACTGCATCAGTTTTTACCCAACGACACCCAACGGGTATGCATTAATACCCAAACCCAGCCATGGCGGCAGGGCATCGGTGGTTTAGAAGTTATGCCCCTGCATGAATTTGAAGGGCAGCATACGGCCTTAGTCAAATGGCCCGCTAATGAAGTGTTTCAACCACACAGCCACTTTGGTGGTGAAGAAATATTAGTGCTGTCGGGCACCTTTCAAGATGAACATGGCAGCTACCCTAAACACACATGGATACGCAGCGCGCACCTGAGCCAGCACCACCCATTTGTAGAAGAAACAACCATTATTTTGGTTAAAGTGGGGCATTTAATGCCTCCAAATTAGTGTAGAAAATAAACCAGTACACGCTAATCAAAGCACCATATAAGCACTAACTAAGCATCACAAAAGGGCGAGTCATGCAAAAAAAATTATTAGGGGCTTTAACCTTCACACACCTTGCCACTTTGGCTGCGGGCTTTGCCCTTGGTATTTATGTCCTGCCCATACTCACCGCGCCTCCTGCGCCCACTGACAGTGAAATTCGGAGCAGCGTTTCTCAGGCGGTGTATACGGGCGAGTTTATACCAGAACTAAAAGGCAGTGATGCCCTGCATTGGGGTGAGGGCAAACTGTCTGTGAGCCTTGACCAGATCGCCTTGATGGGCCAGTTGGCCCCTGGGCCTGATTACCAGCTTTATTTGTCGCCCCAATGGGTAGAAACAGAGGCCGAGTTTATGCAATTAAAAGCCAGTATGATGCATGTTGGAGCGGTGAAAACCTTTGACCATTTTATTGTGCCAATGGCACCCAACACAGACTTAACGGCATTTAATACGGTGGTGGTTTGGTGTGAAACTTTTGGCGAGTTTATCACCGCAGCCCAATACCGTTAATCCAGCATTTAACAGGTGCACTACCCACATCGCTTGGAGTTTCAATTGAAGAACACCGCCCAGTTATCCCACTGCAGAAACTACCGCTATGCTTTATGGCGCACTTGGGATGACACCAAGCCATGGGTGATGTTTATTGGCCTTAACCCCTCCACAGCAGACGAAACTAGCGACGACCCCACATTAACCCGCTGTATTAACTATGCCAAAGCATGGGGTTATGGGGGAGTGTGCATGGCTAATTTATTTGCCTACCGAGCTACTGAACCTATGAACATGAAAGCTGCTCAAGACCCCATTGGCGTTGACAACAACGCCTGGCTTATCAAACTAGCTAAACAAGCTTCACTGGTGGTGGCGGCGTGGGGTAATGATGGTGGTTATTTAGGGCGTTCAAAACAAATTACTCAACTGATTCCTCATTTAAGTTGCCTTAAAGTGAATCAATCGGGTGAACCCGCGCACCCTTTGTATCAAGCAGCAAAACTAAAGCCCATGGCCATGCCTCCAGAAACCCAAGCACCACATTAAGTAAACTATTGCTTTAATAAACCATCGCTTTAATAAACAGTGAGACTTTCTATGCCCAGCTCCGAATCCACATCCATTAACTCTAGCCCGCTCTTTTCTGGTCCTCTTGTTTCTAGTCCTCTTGTTTCTACCCAATGGTTAGACACCCATTTACATGATGCTAACTTAAAGCTCATAGACGCATCTTGGTACTTGCCTAACATGCAGCGCAATGGCTACTTAGAGTTTGGTCAGGGCCATATTGCAGGGGCCCTATTTTTTGACATTGATCAAGTGTGCGACCAGACCTCTGATTTACCGCATATGGCCCCAACGGCTGAGGCATTTGCTGAGTACTTGTCAGCCAATGGCATTAATGATTCACATCAGCTTGTGGTATACGATGGCGCGGGCCTGTTTTCGGCAGCCCGAGTGTGGTGGTTGTTTCAGTTTATGGGCCTAAATAATGTATCGGTGCTCGATGGTGGTTTAGCCAAGTGGCTTGCAGAAGGGCGCAACACTGAACAAGGCATGATTGAACCTCAGGCCGGTGATACGACTCAATGCACCCCAAGGGCGATCATGAGAAACGTTGAGCAAGTGCTTCAAGCCACACAATCTAAGGCTTATGAAATTATTGATGCCCGCGCACCTGGGCGTTTTTTAGGCCTAGAACCAGAACCCCGCGAAGGCTTAAGGTCTGGGCATATACCTGGCTCTAAAAATGTGTTTTTCAAAACCTTGCTCAACCCAGACCACACGATGCAAAGCCCAGACGATTTGCGTGCCACCTTTGCCGCCGCCGGTGTTGACTTGAATAAACCCGTCATCACCAGTTGTGGTTCGGGCATTACTGCTGCCATTATTAACTTGGCCTTAGCCCAAATAGGCAAAAGTGACCATTATTTGTATGACGGCAGTTGGGCCGAATGGGGCATGGACCCTGCGTTGCCTATGGCCACCCAATAACGTTCAACCGTTGGCGTTCAACCATTGATTTTTAACCATTGGCTTTGCACCAATGGCTTTGAACCAAGGCTAACATTAACCCCAAATATGTTTGTTTTTTCGAGTCTCAGGGCCTTTTTCAGGGCCTTTCTTAGGGTCTTGCTCGGGCGTATTGCTTAGGGCCTTTTTAGCGGCTTTGTCGTTTGCATTAAACGCAGCTTTCGATCTTGGTGCGCTTTTTGATTGGGGCGGCTTACTGGTGCGCACATAGTTTAAAATGGATATGGGCACCACTTTTCGAATTGGAAACTCGGCTATGTCTTTGCGCTCAATCACATGGTTTAAGCGGCTTTCAATGGCACACAAGTTTTTAAAATCGCCTAAGGCCACAAACGAGATGGCTTCACCCGAAGCCCCAGCACGGCCCGTGCGGCCAATGCGGTGAATGTAGTCTTCGGGCTTAAAAGGCAGGTCGTAATTCACCACTCGGCTTAAGTCGCCAATGTCTAAACCACGGGCGGCAACGCCAGTGGCCACTAAATACTTGAGTTTGCCCGTTTTAAAATCGGCCAAAATCTTTTCTCGCATGGCTTGGCTTTTATCGCCATGAATGGCATTAGCTTCTATGCCGCGTTTTTCTAGCTGCGCCACCAGCTTGGCTGCGGCATGCTTTTTCTCAATAAAAATCAGTGCCTGATCCCATTTTTGGGTATTAATTAAATGGCTTAGTAAGGCCGATTTGGTGTCTTTGTCTACGGTTATTAACCACTGGTCTATGTTAGGTGCAGACGGACTTTGAGGCGAGATGGTGATTTCAACTGCGGGGTGAGCTTTGCTACCTTGCGTGGAGTCCTTAGCAAAACCATCCACAAGGTCTATAACCTCGTCACTCATGGTGGCCGAAAACAAGAGGTTTTGGCGGCTGGCAGGCAAACGATCAATAATCTTATTAATATCACCGTAAAAGCCCATGTCGACCATTCTATCGGCTTCGTCGAGCACCAGTACTTCCAGTTCATCAAAATACAGGGCCCGTTGGTGGGCTAAATCTAGCAAGCGGCCAGGGGTGGCCACTAAAATATCAATACCTTCAATTAAGCGCTGCTTTTGCGGCTCTGTATCAACCCCGCCATAAACCGCCATAGAACTAAGGCTCAGGTGCTTACTGTAGTTAGCCACATCATCAGCCACCTGAATGGCTAACTCACGCGTAGGGGTGAGTATAAGCGCGCGTATGCGTTTACCCCGTAGGGTTCGCTCTTGGTTAAAGGCCTCTAATATGGGTAATACAAAGGCTGCTGTTTTACCCGTACCGGTTTGCGCGGTGGCAATGAGGTCTTTACCCGCAAGAATAACGGGAATAGCTTGCAACTGAATGGGGGTAGGGGTGGTGTAGCCTAAACTTTCAATGGCGCTAACAATAGGATGACACAATCCAAGTTTTGAAAATGGCATAGGCGCCCAGTTAGTTGTTGATGAGTAAATAAGGCGCCATTATAACAGCAGGGTGCGGCTTGTGGTGGCTTGATTAGACCTAATCATGCCTTTGCATGTTTTAATCAGGCACTCACTGAGGATGCCTGACGATTGGAAGGGCTTACCTTGGGTAAATATAAGTCAGGCCCAGGCAGGGCTGCATAATAAAGCTAACGAGCTGATAAACCCAACCCCCCAAACTAGTGTGCGCAAGGTTGGCCTATCGTTCAAATAATAAAAAATATAAGCCACCCTTGCGATAATGTATGCAATAGCCAAATAGTCAATCGCACTTGAGACCATGCCAGTCGCCGTGGCAACCAGAACACCTGCCGCAAAAATGGGAAAGCTCTCCAATTGATTTTGATGGGCTGCCAAGGCACGTTGACCCAACTCATCTAATCTAGCCTGCTGTTCTCGTGGGTTATTGTTGTCGTAGCCTTGAGGGCTCTTACTTTGTTCCCGAAACAATGGCGTCTTTGAAAGAACATGAAGTAACCCTGCTATAAAAAGACACCATAATGCGATCGACATAATTTAATTCCGTATTGTTTAATGGTTAGAATTTAACGCCTTAAGAAGGACTTCCAGTTCAGGAATGTCGCTTACTTATCTTGTCAGCTGTGTTTTCTCTGTATTTTCTCTGTGATTTATTTTCTACAGTACCAATGCCACAACTCGCAAAAGCCCTAAGCATCATCAAAGATGGTGCAGGGCGCAATGTATGTGCTTTAAAGTGGAGGCAAGCCCTATTAGTTCGGGTTGTTAAATTGATTGTTAGGTAGTTTACAAAACCCCTGGGCAGGCACATCTAACGCGCTATTAAATTTACTGGATAAATTTTGGAAAGCAATCAGGCCAGTGAGCTCTACCACACCGTCGTCATCAAAGAACTGCTTGAGGCGATAAACTAATGTATCGGTGACTTGTTGATTGGAATAGGTCACCGCTTCGGTGTATTCAAGCACTACTTTTTCTTTTTCATTGAACAGATCGCTGTCTTTCCATTGCTCAAGTTGTTCCACCTTGTCTAAGGAACCAGAGCGCTTGGCAAAAGTGGCAGAATTGATGTCGACACAGAAGGTGCACCAATTAATTTGTGACACTCTTACGGTAACTAATGAACGCAGTTCTGGGTTTATAGGCGAGCTCTTTCTGTCGAGTGCGCCATAAAGTAGCGCCACAGATGCGAATATTTTGGGCACCCGTGCCCACAGTAAACCGGGGATAAGCACTTCACCATATTTTCTTTTCTGATTCCAAAAGAAGGGTCGCAGTATCCAAGGGTATTTTTTTAGATCCTTTACAGTAACTCGCATGGCACACCTATTAAATGATAACGCTTAAACAATAGCCAAAATCCATGGCCTAAACCCATGAACTAAACCGAGCGCCTAAAATAAGGGATGAAGGAGCAAAAGCCAACTGTTTTCTGTCTGGTTTAAATTTCTAGTTAATGTTTTATCAACTTTTTTAAGGCGCTTGTTGCAGCGCCGTATTGATCACTGCTATGAGTTAATCAAGGTATTAAATTTGTTCAATAACTCTTACCAATGACTTTGCTCAGCCGGTCCCATAAATATTAACTAAGCCTTAGGCAAGCAGTGCATTAATGTATCTACCTCAGAATGGCCAGGTAGTTTGGTGTCTTTTAAGCATCGAGGTTTAACCCAAGTGGTGCGAGCCTCAGTGCACTACTTTAATACGGATGCAGAAATTGACCACTTTATAGCCGTACTCGAGCAAGTGCTTATTAAACGTATTTAAACTAGCATTTTGATTTGGCTTCTATTATATTGTATACAATATTATGTACAATGTAGAAATAAGCTCCATGACCTACCCATATCCACGAGATTTAATAGGCTACAACGGCCAGCCACCCGAAGTAGAATGGCCCAATAAAGCCCGTGTGGCTTTGTCTTTTGTGCTGAATTATGAAGAGGGTGGCGAGCGCTGTGTGTTGCACGGTGACAGTGAGTCAGAAGCCTTTTTGTCAGAAATTATTGGGGTGCAGCCGTATCAGGGTGTGCGCCACCCGAGTATGGAATCAATCTATGAATATGGCAGCCGTGCGGGCGTGTGGCGTATTTTAGACCTGTTCAAAAAACACAACATTCCCCTCACTATTTTTGCCATTGCTATGGCCGCGCAGCGCCACCCCCAAGTGGTGCAAGAAATGTACTCTCGTGGGCATGAAATCTGCAGTCACGGTTTACGCTGGATCGATTATCAATACATGGATCCTGAATTAGAGCGGCAGCACATGCGCGAGGCCATCGACATTCTCACCCAAGTAACTGGCGAACGGCCTTTAGGCTGGTACACTGGGCGTAATAGCCCCAATACTCGGGACCTCGTCATGGAAGAGGGAGGCTTTGTGTATGATTCTGACGATTACAGCGATGATCTGCCGTTTTGGAGTCGTGGTTCCAGCGGTCAAGGTGAACCCCACTTAGTCATTCCTTACACGCTAGATACCAATGACATGCGTTTTGCGACGCCCCAAGGTTTCCACACTAGTGAACAGTTCTATCAGTACCTAAAAGATGCTTTTGATGTGCTTTACGAAGAGGGTGCTACGGCCCCTAAAATGCTGTCTATTGGCATGCATTGCCGTTTGCTGGGGCGCCCTGCAAGACTCAAGGGCATACAGCGCTTTTTAGAGTACGTGGGCCAGTTTGATGACGTCTGGTGTGCGCGCCGTATAGACATTGCTCGGCATTGGCAGAAATTTCACCCAGCCACTGCGGCTAGCACAACTCACAAAGAGCACAATTAACGTGGGCTTTTTATCCACTTGTACCCCCAGTCAAATGACGCGTCAGGCCTTTGTTGAGCACTTTAAAGACCTCTACGAACACTCCTCTTGGGTGGCTGAAGCTGTATTTGACAAAGGTTTATCCAAAGATCTTGACCACGCGGAGCCCTTGTTAGCCGTCTTTCAAGAGACTATGTTAGCGGCCTCTCAAGCGCAACAACTGACATTGATTTGTGCGCACCCAGACTTAGCAGGCAAAGCGGCCATTCGGGGTGAACTCACCTTGTCTTCAACAGCAGAGCAAGCCGGTGCTGGCATTAGCGCATGCTCTGCCGCAGAATTTGCCAAGTTTACCCAACTCAACGAAGCCTATAAAACTAAGTTTGGTTTTCCCTTTATCAAGGCCGTAAAGGGCAGTGATAGGCATCAAATTTTAGCCGCCTTTGAAGTGCGCATACATCACGTAAAAGACGTTGAATTTGGCCAAGCGCTCACTGAAATTAACAAGATAGCCAGCTTTCGCATGGCTGATATGTAATTTGAATTTATTAATGGAACACATCATGACTGATCAGCCGCATAATCCTTTCGCCCGCATGACCAATTTAGCAGACGCACGCCTCGGTGCTGAGGCCATTCATTGCACGGATGATTTTTTTGCAGATATGAATCGGATGCTGCAAAGCCATGATCCTGTTTGGAAAGAAGGGGTGTATGACGACACGGGTAAATGGATGGATGGTTGGGAGTCGCGCCGTAAACGCCAGCAGGGCCATGACCATTGCACGGTGCGTTTAGGTTTACCTGGACGCATCCGAGGCATTAATTTTGATACCACCTACTTTACCGGTAATTATGCCCCCAGCGTGTCTTTGGAAGCCTGTTATGTGGCCCAAGGCGACCCAACGCAGGCCACGCAATGGCAACCTGTGCAAGCTGCTCTAAATCTCCTAGGTGACAGTCATCACATTCAAACCATTGATTGTGATCAGGTGTTCAGTCATGTGCGCTTGCACATTTATCCAGATGGTGGCATTGCTCGTTTGCGTATCTATGGTGAAGTGGTTAAGGACTGGAACGCGCAAACCAATGAATTAGTGGATCTTGCAGCCATGAGTAATGGTGGTCGGGCCTTATTGTGCAGTAATGAACACTTTGGCACTATGGATAATATTCTAGCGCCAGGCCGAGGCATTAACATGGGCGACGGCTGGGAAACTGCTCGGCGTCGAGTGCCAGGCTTTGATTGGGTAATTGTGGCCCTTGGTCATGGGGGTATTGTGAGTGACATTGAAGTGGATACGGCCCATTTTAAGGGCAATTTCCCTGATTCTTGTTCGATTCAAGGTGCTTTTGTAGAGGGTGGCAGTGACGAACAAATGGCCGCTCAAAGTTTATACTGGCCAGAGTTATTAGCTTCTCAAAAGCTCAGTATGGACCGCATTCATCACTTTACTAGCGAAGTGCAAGCGCTTGGCGAGATCACCCATGTGCGGTTGAATATTTTCCCAGATGGGGGCGTATCACGTTTGCGTATTAAGGGGTGTATAGTGACTCAAGGGGCTTCATCTTAATGGCTAAGTCAATTGTGATAAAACCTTTAACAGCCCAGGCATTTGCTGAGTTTGGTGAGGTGATTGAAGCCCATGAAGGAGATGGTTTTGGTATTAACCAAGGCTTTACTTGGCGCCACCATAAGTTGGCTAAGGTGCACACAGACCAGCCTACAGATGAGGCTATTATTAGCATTTTTAGTAGCAAAAACCGGCCCGCACCCATTGCCATTAATATGATGGAACGCCACCCCTTAGGTAGCCAAGCCTTTATGCCTTTAAATTCAACGCCATTTTTAGTGGTGGTGGCTAAGGCTGGGCCAGAACCTAAGTTAGCAGACCTTTGTGCCTTTGTTTCCAATGGTAAGCAGGGCGTAAATTACGCCACCGGCGTATGGCATCACCCGTTACTGATCTTGGCTAAAGAGCAAAATTTTTTGGTCATAGATCGTTCTGGTGAAGGTAATAATCTCAATGAAGTGATGTTTGATGAAGACCAGTGTGGTCAATTAGATGTGGACGATTTAATTAATCACTTATCTATTGACTTAACTTAGCTTATAACAAACCAACTGTCCAATAGCGGAGAATAACTATGGAAGCTCATTTATTTGAGTGGTTTAATCTAGCCCTGCGGTGGGTGCATGTCATTGTGGGCATTGCATGGATCGGTGCTTCTTTCTATTTTGTTTGGTTAGAGAACAATCTTGATCGCCAAGTAAAGAACCAAGCTATAGCGGGTGAATTATGGGCCATTCATGGGGGTGGTATATATCACCTGCAAAAGTATAATTTGGCCCCTGCTACCATGCCTGAACACTTGCACTGGTTTAAGTGGGAAGCCTATAGTTCTTGGATTACTGGCGTGCTGCTTTTAAGTACTGTGTATTACCTTAATGCGGCCACTTATTTGCTTTTGCCAGGCTCTACCATTGCTCCAATGCTGGGCGTGGCCATTGGTTTAGGTAGTTTACTAATGGGTTGGTGGGTCTATGACTTGCTGTGTAAAAGTCCATTACGGCATCAGCCATTGTTGTTAGGTGTGGTGTTGATGTTATTTTTAGTGGGTTTGTCATGGGGCTTTAGCCAATTTATGACGGGCCGCGCGGCCTACCTGCACGTTGGAGCAGTGATAGGTACTATGATGGTCGGTAATGTGTTCTTTATCATTATGCCTGCTCAGAGAAACTTAGTAGGCGCCATAGAGGCAGGCACAGAACCAGATCCTGCCCTACCAAAAAATGGTTTGTTACGCTCGCGCCACAATAATTACCTTACCTTACCCGTCATTTTTATTATGGTGAGTGGCCATTTCCCAAGCACCTATGGGCATGAGTGGAACTGGGCTATCTTGTTGGGCTTGTCTATTATCAGTGTGGCTGTGCGGCATTATTTTAATACTCGGCACAATAGCCAGCGATTTGTGTGGGCCTTGCCTGCAGCCGTTTTGGCGTTGTTGGTTATGGCTTATGTCACGGCACCAAGTTACCCCAGTGCTAAGACCATCAGTGCATCGTCTGCCGCTGCTGAGACCTCTGTTAGTGCGCTTCAAGCACAAGCCATTGTGGTGACACATTGTGTTGCTTGTCACTCGGCTATGCCGTCTCATGTGGCGTTTTCGGCAGCGCCTGGGGGTTTGATGTTTGACTCTATTGAGGCCATTAAAGCGTATAAAGATCGAATTTACTCACAAACTGTGGCCAGCCATATTATGCCGTTGGGCAACAGTACGGGCATGACACAAGATGAACGTGATCAGCTCGGTCGTTGGATTGCTGACGGTGCCAATATTAACTAAGGATGGACGTCATGGGATTTTTAACCACACATGTACTTGATACAGCTCAGGGTAAACCAGGCAGTAATATGTCTGTTAGTCTGTTTCGTATTGCCAATAATCAACGTCAGCTATTAAGCCAGCAAATGACTAACAGTGACGGTCGATGCGATGGCCCTTTGTTGCAGCATGAGGCTTTTTCAGTGGGCATATACGAACTTGAGTTTGGCGTTGAAGATTATTTTAAGCAAGCAGGAGTCGCGCAACCCACACCCCCATTTTTGACAGATGTAACCTTGCGATTCGGCATTGCCCAAGCCAATGAGCATTATCATGTGCCACTTTTGGTGTCGCCATACAGCTATTCTACCTACCGAGGTAGCTAACCCAGTGGCATCATCGACAGCCAATAAAAATGCACCAATGGATGCCTATCGGCAGCTCTTTGACGGCATTTTATCGCAACGTTTAGCGCCGGGTACCAAACTTAATGAAGTGGAGTTAACCCAGTTATTTAGTGTCAGTCGAACCCTGATTCGGCAGGCTCTGCAACGTTTGCAGCTAGAACAAGTGGTTGAGATCCATAAAAACCGTGGTGCCTTTGTGGCCGCACCTTCACCAGACGTGGCTGAACAAATACTTTTTGCACGACACACCATTGAACTAGCAGTGGTTAAGTTGGCCTGCCAACGCTGTAAAGTCACTGATGTGCTCAAGTTACAATACATGATAGACCTTGAACAAAGTGCGATTAATCAGGGCGATATGGCTACCGCATTGAGACGCTCGGGAGAGTTTCACCTGCAATTAGCGATCGTGGCGGGCAACCAACCGTTTGTGCATGCATTAAGAGGTTTAATATCTCAGACATCGTTGATCATCACCATGTACAACCATGGTGGCGGTAATGCCTGTGCTAGGGACGAGCATAGCCAGTTACTTACAGCCGTAAAGCAGGGTGACGAAGCGCAGAGCCAAAAACTAATGGCTCATCATTTAGGTCATATCGCCGCAAGCTGTGATTTTACTCAGAGCCCGCAGATGGCTAACTTAAAGGGGGCGTTCGCTCACCTTGGACAAGTACAGCAGGCTTAATATATTGATATGCCTGAGTCGTCGTGGGCGATTTGGCTGCATTTATTAGCAACCAAAGAGGACTTAATAGGCTTGCTCAAAAGGAGCGCTAACGGAATTGTTGTTGCTTAATAGTGTAAATAATAATTAAATGATAAATATGATCGCTAAGTGTTGAAATTTAATCAGTTCCCCTGTAATGTTGAGGCGGTTGTAACTCCTTAAGTTTTTTATTGCGGCACTTAATAGTCACCTCGGTGGCTATTTTTTTGCCCAGCCGATGTATCAACCTGTCGTCTTTAGCCGCAATTTCCTTGAACTTATGCATAGGCCCAGCTTAAGCCTGAGCCTAATCAGGTTAACCCCACGTTATAAGCCTACTCTTTATCGTTGCTTCCTAAACGTGTTGACCTAGATCTTTTTAACACGATTTACTTTCAATTTTTTACTTAGACCGTTCCAATTCCAACACATGGCCATAACGAGCAATGGTTTGTTGGTTCATGGAATAAAGTGAGTCCAATAAATTCATGTGCATACTGCCTGGGCCAAACGATTTATTTGCCGCCAATTCTGCGGCGACACCCATGGTCAGTAATGCTTGTACTGCAGCATCAAAGGCATCATGGTCTACGGCCATAAAACAGGCCATAAAGGCGGTAGTGGCGCAGCCCATAGCTGAAATGCGAGTCTGCATCTCGTGTCCATTAGCGATCATAATGGTTTTCACACCATTGGTGATTAGGTCTGTTTCCCCTGTTTGTGCCACTACACAGCCTTGTTGTAAGGCCAGTTCTTGCGCAGCCATTGGGCTAGACGAGCCTGCCAAGGCTTTGATTTCCATCGCATTGGCTCGAATGACTTGGGGTCTCTGTTGTAATAATTCCACCGCATAAGCACAACGCTTTTTTGAGGCATGTACTGAAACAGGATCTAAGATCCAAGGTTTTGCATAGTCATTGGCCGCCTGAATAGCAGGGCGAATGGCCGCTCTCCGATTGCTGTCCAAGGTGCCAATATTAACCACTAGGCTGTTGGTCACAGAGACTAACTCGGTAATTTCTTCCACTCCAAGAGTGAAGCAGGAACCTGCACCAACCGCTAATATAACATCTGATGAAATATCCTGTGCCACCGTACTGGTAATGCAATGTACCCTAGAGCGTTTGCGACTCAATGCAGTGAGTGCTTCGGCTGCACCTTTAGCGTAATGCGCAGTGAGATGGTTTTGATGGGCACTAGTCGACAAGCTGTTGGACATGGTGTTTCCTTGTTTGACGTGGGTTTGTGACAAAACGATCAGTTCGTTCTATTCTCGCACATGCGCTTTAGTCAGGAAACACTAAGGCCGTTAATTTGTATGGGATAAGTCATGCTTTTTGAACAAACTCACGCTATTATTAAAGCCTTAAGATCATCAACAAGGAATTGTGCATGTCTATTGCAGATTTAGGACAAAGTTTAACGGCGTTATTTTTTACCATGGTAGCAGTGCTGATCATCTTTAAAGGCATTCGCATGGTGCCGCAAGGACATCACTGGACGGTAGAACGCTTTGGCAAATACACGCGCACTTTAAGTCCTGGTTTGCATTTATTGGTGCCCTTCATCGACTCCGTGGGTCGAAAGCTTAATATGATGGAGCAAGTATTAGATGTAGACCCGCAGGAGATAATTTCTTCAGATAATGCCCAAGTCATGACTGATGCCGTGTGTTTCTTTCAAATACAAGATGCGGCTAAAGCGGCGTATGAAGTGAATAATTTAGATAGAGCCATGCAAGCTTTGGTCATGACCAACATTCGCGCTGTGTTAGGCTCTATGGAATTGGATGAGATGTTATCTAATCGTGAGAGTATCAACCGTAATTTATTGGAAAAGGTTGATGACGCCACCGACCCTTGGGGCGTCAAAGTCACTCGAATTGAAATTAAGGATATTGCTCCACCCCAAGATTTAGTCAGCGCTATGGCTCGGCAAATGAAGGCTGAGCGTGAAAAACGAGCACTTATTTTGGAAGCAGAAGGTGAAAAAGAAGCCGCCATAAAAGTAGCTGAAGGTCAAAAGCAATCTGAAATCCTTAAAGCTGAAGGCCAGCTAGAAGCGGCCAACCGAGAAGCTGAAGGACGTGAGCGCCTAGCCCAAGCAGAAGCAAAAGCGACGCAAATGGTGTCTGAAGCCATCCAAAACGGTGATTCCCGAGCAGTGAATTACTTTATTGCTCAAAAATACATCGATTCTTTAGGACAACTTGCAGCATCAGATAACAATAAAATAATGATGATTCCTCTTGAAGCCAGCAGCGTCATTGGTTCGATCTCTGGCATTACTGAACTAGTCAAAGATATGGGTAAACAAACCTCATGATAGAATTTTTTGAAGCAATGCAGTTTTGGCACTGGATTCTATTAGCCATTGTGTTAATTGCTGGCGAAGCATTAGGAGCTGCAGGGTTTTTATTAGGTGCCGTCATGGCATCTTTAGAATTAGCCCTCATTACTTACATTTGGCCTGACTTAACGTGGCAACAACAAATCTCTTTGTTTGCGGTGCTCGCTTTATTATGTTCTGTATGGTTTTGGTATCGCTTTAAGAACTTTAACCAAGCAACCAACCAGCCTCAACTTAATGACCGAGCAGCGCAGCTTATTGGTGGTGAATTTGCCTTAACCCGAGCCATGAAAGGTGGGCAAGGCAAGATGCAGGTGGGCGATACCTTATGGCGGGTTGAATCAGCTATTAATTATCCAGCTGGTACTCAGGTTAAAGTGGTTGGCAGCCGTGACATGGTGCTGCTGGTTATTAAAGCGGGTGCAGACACCGAGTAACGCTCCATCCGCAAAGACTCATTTGGCGGTTTAAAGTAAATAAATTAGCCTGATGAGTATTTGCGACTTGAGACCTTTTATCGATTCAACAAATAATAAACATATACAAAATTAATTTATTTAGAGCATCGCTTTGCCATATTTTTAGGTACTCTGGCATTATATCAGTGCTTTAAGCCCCCACAATTCGCTGTTACATAATGTAGTGTCGTAAAAAACTAAGTGGGCGATGCCATAGTCGTTATGATGCACTTAATGAAAGAATTTTAGTTTGACCATACTCAATGGGTCCGATCAGTTTTTAAGTTTTAGCTATTTTATGTCCCTTAATTGGGAATTAATCTTTTGGGAGTAAGCAATGTTTAACAAGTCCGATAGTATCAGTGACTTTGACCCGGAACTTTGGGCCAGTATGCAAGAAGAAGAGCAGCGCCAAGAACATCACGTGGAATTGATTGCCTCAGAAAACTACACCAGTAACCGCGTGTTGCAAGCCCAAGGCTCAGTTTTGACCAACAAATATGCCGAGGGATACCCCGGTAAACGGTATTACGGAGGTTGTGAATTCGTCGACAAAGCTGAGGTTTTAGCCATCGATCGGGCCAAGCAATTGTTTGGTGCTGATTATGCTAACGTTCAGCCTCACTCGGGTTCACAGGCGAACGCTGCGGTATACCAAGCGTTAGTCACACCAGGGGATACTATTTTAGGCATGAGCCTTGCTCATGGTGGTCATCTAACGCATGGTTCACACGTTAACTTTTCTGGCAAAAACTACAATGCTATCCAGTATGGCCTCAATGAAGCGGGTACCTTAGACTATGACGAAATTCAACGTTTAGCCACAGAACATCAACCCAAAATGATCGTAGCTGGGTTTTCTGCCTACTCGCAAGTAATGGATTGGAGTAGGTTCCGAGACATCGCTGATAGTGTTGGGGCATATCTACTGGTTGATATGGCGCACGTGGCTGGTTTGGTTGTGACGGGTCATTACCCGAATCCTGTGCCCTTTGCAGACGTTTGCACAACGACCACCCACAAGACTTTACGCGGTCCCCGAAGCGGCTTAATTGTGGCTAGGGCTAATCCAGAGCTGGAGAAGAAATTTAACTCTGCAGTGTTCCCTGGCCAGCAGGGTGGACCTCTTATGCATGTGATTGCTGCTAAAGCAGTGGCTTTCAAAGAAGCGCTGGAGCCTGCCTTTAAAGAATATCAAGCTCAAGTGTGTGTCAATGCAAAGGTTATGGCTGAGGTGTTCCAATCTCGTGGTTACAAGATTGTTTCTGGTGGTACCGAGAATCATCTTATGCTCGTTGATCTCATTACTAAAGGCATTACTGGCAAAGCGGCCGATGCGGCTTTGGGTGAGGCGCACATCACAGTGAATAAAAACTCAGTGCCTAACGACCCACAGTCACCTTTTGTGACTTCTGGTATTCGTGTAGGGACGCCAGCAATCACCACGCGTGGTTTTGGTGCTGATGAAGCACGTGACCTAACGGGTTGGATGTGTGATGTCATGGATAATATTGATGACGAGCAGGTTATTAACCAAGTTAGAGCCAAAGTTACTGAGCTTTGTAGCCGTTTTCCAGTTTATAAATAAACCATTGGAAGAATTTAAAAGGCCTCAGCTGAGGCCTTTTTTGTGTCTGTTATTAACTAAGTAATGGTACTTAATAGCAATAATGCTTGCCTTGTATCAGCCTAATACTAAGGTATAGCTTTATTTAGTAAGCCAAGTAATTCAATGCTGACTTGGTTATAATACTGCCTTATAAAATCAATAGAGAGGCAGGTCATGGCAGATTTTAAGCCGATTCTTAAGCGGGCTCTGCGACGTAAAGATGGAGAACAAGGCTTAGAGCTATGGGTTTTAGAGCCGATGCCCATGGCCACATTTATTTCCCAACCAGATCATCGGTTTTTATCCATGATGACCAAGGTGATATTTCAAGCAGGGTTTGTATGGCGAGTCATCGAAAATAAATGGCCTGATTTTGAAACTGTATTTTTGGGTTTTGATACTGAAAAAATGATGTTATTAAGCCCTGAGCAATGGGAAAAAATAGGCACAGACAAACGCATCGTGCGCAATATGCAAAAAATCATTAGTGTGCCCCAAAATGCCACTTATATTGATGATCAAAGTCGAGAGTATGGAAGTTATGCAGCTTTTTTACAGCAATGGCCACAAGAGGATTTAATTGGACTATACCGGCATTTAAAACAAGCAGGTTGTCGTTTGGGCGGTATGAGTGGGCCGCGTATATTGCGTCAAATGGGCCTTGATACGTTTATGCTCAGTACTGACGTTGTCATGTGTTTACAAGATGCAGGCTTAGACATTGCCGACCAGCCAAGTAACAAGCGTGACTTGACTAAGGTACAAGATTGTTTTAACAGTTGGCGTCAGCAAACAGGCTTTTCTTTTACTCGTTTGAGTCGCATCTGTGCCAGCTCAATTGGTCAAAACTACGCCCCTAAAGCACACACTTAATCAACTCCATGCAATAACAAACATGGCTTCCAAAAAAGGCTTAAAAAAGGCCTCAAAAAGAGGCCTATAACAGGGGGGTGTACTGTGTGATTGCCTAGCTTGGCTAGACGTTATGCCGTGGGTAAGTCAATGTTGTTGTGGCGACATGCAGCCACCAGGGTGTTATACAGCAAGCAAGCAATGGTCATGGGCCCAACTCCACCAGGAACTGGAGTGATAGCGCCAGCAACTTTATCAGCGCTTTCAAAGTGCACATCTCCCACCAGTTTAGTTTTCCCTTCAGCTGTTTCTATGCGGTTGATACCCACATCAATGACTGTAGCGCCTGGCTTAATCCAGTCACCAGTGACCATCTCGGGCACGCCTACAGCTGCCACAACGATATCAGCCTCACGCACTACGGCTTCGATGTTTTTGGTGCGTGAGTGCACCACGGTTACGGTGCAGCTTTGCTGTAACAAAAGATTAAACATGGGTTTTCCAACAATGTTGGAGCGTCCAATGACCACCGCATTCATACCAGACATGTCACTATGGTAGTCTTGCAGCATCATTAGGCTGCCTAGCGGGGTGCAGGGGATCATGCCTTTGCCACCTGTTGATAATAAACCCACGTTTACCGGGTGGAAACCATCCACGTCCTTGGCAGGATCGATGGCTTCGAGTACTTTGGCTGAATCGATGTGCTTAGGCAATGGCAATTGTACTAAGATGCCGTTAATGGCTGCATCATGGTTCATATCATTAATGAGATTAAGTAGAAATTCTTCAGTGGTAGTGACGTCTAGTTTGTGTTCGATTGATGTAATACCGCACTCTTTGGCTTGCTTGCCTTTACTGCGCACGTATACCTGACTGGCTGGATCTTCACCAACGAGAACCACGGCTAAGCCTGGAACCACATTGTGGTTGGATTTAATGGTCGCAATTTGACCGGACATTTTCTCACGTAGTTTGGCAGCGAACTGCTTGCCGTCAATAAGGTGTGCCATGATGGATTAACTCATGTTGGAATAAAAGAAATGGCCCAGTCGTGAAGGAGTCAAGCACAGGCCCGCCTATTAGCCCTCTATAATATCTTAAATCTGGTGCGCATGTTAGACCGCTCAGCGCGAGGTGTTGGGTTGCAATGCAAATACGCACAGACACGCACTTGAATATCATTCAACATACGTGGGTAATACTCAAGTAAGGTAGGGGTTTGCTAGTGCTATACTGGCTGCTAAATAGCTAACGACAAGTCATCTAATGAGTCGCGTTTCGATAATGCATTGTCGTAGGGAAGTTAGCCCAAAATCACCATCCTATATAATCTAGCGCCCAGATACTGCCATTCTATGAAACCTCATCGCAATGCCAGTGTTAATGCAGGAGTTTAAGCCATGTCTGACGACCAGTATGAAGAAGATCTTGACCTCAATAGCCTTAGTGACGAAGACCTCACCGTACAGATGCATGACGACCTTTATGACGGCATGGAAGATGAAATTGCAGAGGGTACAGAAATTTTATTAGGCCGTGGCTGGCTGCCAGACCGGGTTCTTAATGAAGCCCTTGTGGGTGGCATGAATATTGTCGGCATCGATTTTCGGGATGGCATCCTGTTCGTACCTGAAGTACTGATGGCAGCAAATGCAATGAAAGCTGGTATGAAAATATTACGCCCATTATTGGCTGAAACAGGAGCTCTGCCTGTTGGCAAGGCAGTCATTGGAACGGTTAAGGGGGATATTCATGACATTGGTAAAAACTTAGTTGCAATGATGTGGGAAGGTGCTGGATTCGAAGTTATTGACCTTGGCATTAATTGCCCAGTAGAAAAGTACCTAGCCGCTTTAGAAGAGCATAAACCAGATATTCTGGGTATGTCAGCGCTGCTGACCACTACGATGCCTTACATGAAAGTTGTGATTGATACCATGAAAGAACAGGGCATTCGTGATGATTTTATTATTCTTGTTGGTGGCGCGCCTTTGAATGAAGAGTTTGGAGATGCCGTTGGTGCTGATGCTTACTGTCGTGATGCCGCAGTTGCAGTAGAAACAGCAAAGAAATTTATCACTGAAAAGCGCGCTGCTTAGATTAACGTTAGATTATTGTTAGCTTAATGATGCAACCTGCCAGCCTGCTAGTGATCACCTGTGGTGCCATTGCGCGAGAAGTGATGGCCGTGGCTAAAAGCAGTGGCTGGCAGCATTTGAAAGTGACACAAATTCCAGCGGAGCTGCACAACCGCCCAGAGAAAATTCCTGCGGCAGTGGAAGAGCGGCTTGCAACTTACGCAGCAGACTATGATCACGTGTTTGCCGCTTTTGGCGATTGTGGCACGGGTGGGCAGCTGGATAAAGTGTTGCAACGATACAACATCAAACGATTATCAGGCGCTCACTGCTATGAATTTTATAGTGGCAGTGAAAACTTTGCTGCCATGGCAGAACATGAGTTAGGCACGTTTTACCTGACCGACTATCTTGCTAAACATTTTGAACAACTCATCATGGAAGGTATGGGGCTTAATAAACACCCACAATTGATTGAGATGATGTTTGCTCATTACACAAAATTAGTCTATCTAGTGCAGGAACCTAATCGTCAACTTGATCATTTTGCTCAAGCGGCTGCTGTAAAATTAGGCTTAAAGTATGAACGAGTGGAAACAGGCTATGGCCAGATGGCTGAAGAGTTGGCTACTCATTACAGTAACTACACAGAACAGGTAATTAAATGGCCAAGCTAACCATTGTTATGTGGCGTGATATTCCCGCCCAAGTCATTGTCAAGCAAGGACGCAACAGCGCCAAGCGTCCCTTGGAAGAGCGCTTTGAAAAAGCCGTGGACAAAGCCGCTATGCGCGCTGGTCTTTACGGCAGTGATGGTTATTTGTCAGAGTGGAGGCGAGATACGACAGCCTGTGGTGACGACATAGAAGCGATTTTAGAAACCACAGTGAATCAAATACAAACAGACTATACTGAAGAGCGTTTGGCGTTATTAATTGCGGCTGGCGGCATTGCTGAATAATTTGTTACGCACCTCATTTTATTTTGTGGAGAAGTACTTATGGCGCTCAATGCGGTCACAGAAAAACAAGCTATTATTGACTTGATGCAAAAAACCACTGTCGAGGTGACCCCTGGTGGTGCGGCTAAAGTGGCAGATTTCAGGCAACTGTTGCGTCCGGGCTGCACTGTATACGTGACCTTTCTTCCCGGGTCAGACTTTGCTGACACGGTGAATAGTGTGCGCCGATTAAAAGATGAAGGTTTTAACCCAGTGCCGCACTTTGCTGCTCGGTCGATTCCTTCAGCCCACTTTTTGGAAGAAAATCTAGCGACACTGCAAGGTGAGACGGGTGTGACCGAAGGATTGTTAATTGGTGGTGGAGTCAACACTCCGGTGGGAGAGTTTGCATCTTCTATAGAGGTGTTACAAACGGGGTTATTTGAAAAATATGGTATTTTGAAAATGGGTCTAGCTGGCCATCCAGAGGGTAGCCCGGACATAAGCCCACAAGACTGTGCCTTAGCCATTAAACAAAAAAATGATTTTGCCAAACAAACGGATATGAGTTTGTACCTAGCTACACAGTTTGCATTTGAAGCTGAGCCTATTTTCGCCTGGGAACGCAGTATTCGTGCTGTGGGTAACGAGCTCCCCATTCATATTGGCGTGCCTGGTCTTGCTACCATTAAAACCCTCATGCGTCATGCGGCTCACTGTGGTGTAGGCGCATCGGTGCGTTTTTTAACGCGTAATCCCATGAATATGGTGAAATTGGGTCTTAAGGACTCATTCTTAGGCAAGTTCGTTAATGCGCCCTCTTCGGAGCCAAGTGAACTCGTGCGTGACCTGGTTCAAGGCATGCATAACGACCCTAATTGTTTAATTTCTCAGTGCCATTTATACCCTTTGGGTGGCTTAAAGAAATCAGCTGCATGGATGTACCAAGTGCAAGATGGCCGGTTTGAACTAAGCGGTAAAAGCTTCACAATTAACTCTTAATTTTTGGGCCAGATTACTGGCTTTTATTAGACTATAAAGCAGGAATTTTAAATGACTGATACGATTATCAGCTCCGCTTCTCAAGAAGTGGTTATTGGTTTTGACCGTCCCTTCGCAGTAATTGGAGAGCGCATTAACCCGACAGGCCGTAAGTTATTGGCTGAAGAGATGAAAAATGGCGATTTTAGTCGTGTAGAAGCCGATGCCATAGCTCAGGTTGCTGCTGGGGCCACTATTTTAGACATTAATGCGGGTATTCCATTAGCTGATGAACCGGCTATTTTGGCCAAAACGATACAACTCGTGCAAGCTTTAGTCGATGTGCCATTATGCATCGATTCGTCCATTATTGATGCCTTGGAAGCAGGACTTGCTGTTTATAAAGGCAAAGCGTTATTAAATTCTGTGACCGGTGAAGACGAATCTTTAGATCGAGTTTTACCCCTGGTTAAAAAATACGGTGCCGCCGTGGTTGCCATTTCTAATGACGAGACCGGAATCTCACAGGACATTAACGTGCGTTTTGAAGTGGCCAAGAAAATTGTGCAGCGGGCTGCTGACTATGGTATTCCTGCTTCAGACGTGGTGGTCGATCCCTTAGTGATGCCCGTTGGAGCGATTAATACTTCTGGCCGTCAGGTGATGGAGCTCGTTCACCGCTTGCGTAATGAACTTAAAGTCAACACTACCTGTGGTGCGTCTAACTTTAGTTTTGGTTTACCTAATCGCAATGGCGTTAACTGTGCGTTCATTGCCTGTGCAGTGGCCTCGGGAATGACCTCTGCTATCATTAACCCAATGCATGCTGAAGTGATGTTAGGGGTGCGAGGGGGTAACCTAATGATGGGCCATGACCCAGAATGTAAAGATTGGATTAAAGCCTACCGCGACCCAGCTGCAGAGGGCACTGGTGCCCGGGGTAGCCGCACGGGTCGCCGGCGCGCTTAGGTTATGATTGATGCGTATTAAATAATCAAAAAGGGCCATGCAGGCCCTTTTTTGTGCAAAATTAAACACCATGAACACAGCAGAGCTCAAGTTTAAATTGAGCTCACGATAAACCCATTGAGGTGACCCCATGAGCCAGCCTAATACCGATGAAGCTTTAGTCGTCTTTACTCCTTCGGGCAAGCGCGGGCGCTTCCCAGTAGGAACGCCCTTGTTGCAAGCAGCGCGTTATCTTAATGTGGACATAGATTCCGTATGCGGAGCCAGAGGTATTTGTGGTCGTTGCCAAATCTTTGTTAGTGAGGGCGAATTTGCCAAATTCGGTATTACCTCCAGTGCAGATAGTTTAGAGCCCATCACTGCCCCTGAACTTAAATTTGCTGAACGCAGGGAACTGAAACCAGGTCGACGTTTAAGCTGCCATACTAAGGTACTCAATGACATTGTGGTGGATGTTCCAGCAGAAAGCCAAGTGCACCATCAAATGGTGCGCAAAGATGCAGAGTTGCACGATATTGCCATCAACCCATTGGTTCGTTTGTACTATGTCGAAGTACAAGAACCAGACATGCATGACCCCTCTGGTGATTTGAGGCGTTTATTGAATGCCCTAGAAGCCGATTGGCAATTATTGGACTTGTCTTACGATGTGGCTTTATTGGCCACCATACAACCCATTCTAAGAGCCGGTAAGTGGGGTGTAACCGTTGCTGTGCGTCAAGGTGAACAAATTGTTGCGCTTTGGCCAGGTTTAAAAGACACCATTTATGGTGTTGCTGTGGACGTGGGTTCTACCACTATCGCTGCGCATTTATGTAATTTGTCCAGTGGTGAAGTCGTAGCTAGCGCAGGCGTGATGAACCCTCAAATTCGCTTCGGTGAAGACCTAATGAGTCGGGTGTCCTATGTGATGATGAACCCGGGTGGCGAAGTCGACATGACCAACGCCGTGCGTGAGGCACTTAATGGCTTAGTGAAAGACCTGGTCAAACAAGCGCAATGTGAAACCACAGATATACTAGAAATTACCTTTGTAGCTAACCCCATCATGCATCATTTGTTATTGGGCATTAACCCGGTCGAGTTGGGAGGTGCCCCTTTTGCTTTAGCCACAGACATGGCAGTGAACACCCTAGCTAGCACCCTAGACGTAAAACTTAACCCACAAGCACGGGCTTATTTATTACCTTGTATCGCGGGGCATGTCGGTGCAGATACAGCGGGCATGGTGCTGGCAGAAGAACCTTATAATCATGATGAAATGACTTTATTGGTTGATGTGGGAACCAATGCTGAAATTGTACTAGGTAATCGACATCGATTAGTGGCGTGCTCAAGCCCCACAGGTCCGGCCTTTGAAGGTGCACAAATTAGCTGTGGTCAACGAGCAGCAGCAGGGGCTATTGAACGTATTCGTATTGACCCACTTACTATGGAGCCCCGCTTTCAAGTGATTGGGTGTGAGCTCTGGTCTGATGCTGAGGGCTTTGATGAAGCGACAGTAAAAACAGGCATTACGGGCATCTGTGGTTCGGGCATTATCGAAGTAGTGGCCGAAATGTATTTGGCAGGTGTGGTCACCCAAGACGGTGTCATCGATGGTGGTTTAGCGGCTATGAATGAGCGTATTCAGCCCGATGGGCGGACTTTTTCATATGAAATTATGCCCGCCACAGAAACACGTGGTGCCGTGAAAATCATGCAAAATGATATTCGAGCCATTCAACTGGCTAAAGCGGCTTTATATGCTGGGATTAAGTTGTTGATGCAGTATCAACAAGTAGACAAGGTAGATCGCATTCGATTTGCTGGCGCTTTTGGCAGCCACATTGATGTAAAGTACGCCATGGTTTTAGGGTTAATTCCAGATTGTGCGTTGGATGAAGTCTCCTCAGCAGGTAACGCGGCGGGCACTGGCGCTCGTATTGCTTTGCTAAACGAGTCATCACGTGCCGAAATTGAACAGGTTGTTCGCAAGATTGAAAAAATAGAAACTGCTGTAGAACCTGACTTTCAACAACTATTTATAGATGCAATGGCTTTTCCTAACAAGGTGGATGCCTTTCCAGAGTTGGAAAAGGTAGTCACTTTGCCACCTATCAAGGAAGCTAAAGCAGAAACTGAAGGGGGCGAAAAGAAACGCCGCCGCCGCAGGAGCTAGTCGAAATTATGCAGACCAATAACCGTGCACGTTTGGGAGTCATGATCGGCATTGCCTTTAAACTCTTCAAAAGCGTTAAAGTGTTGAAAGTGGCGCTAGTGGCTATGGCCCTATCAGGCTGGACCATCATGCTCAGCTTCGAGTTTGCAGTCACCCTTTTGGCAATTTTAATGTTCCATGAATATGGCCACATGTGGGCTATGAAACGCTTTGGCATCCCCACCAAGGGCATTTACATTATTCCTTTTGTAGGAGGTATTGCCGTAGGTGATCGCCCCAAAACCCATTGGCAAGAACTTTATATTGCCATGATGGGACCTGTTTTTGGCTTAGGCATGAGCGTGGCGTTTTTTATTGGGTTTGTGCTTACGGGTAACCACTTTGTGGGTCTTGTGGCCTCAGTGAGTGCCTTAATTAACCTTGTTAACCTGTTACCCATTTATCCCCTAGACGGTGGTCGCGTCGTGAAAGCCTTGGTTTATTCAGGTCGTAGCCGTTTTATTTATGTTGGGTTAGTGGTTATTTCTGGGTTACTTATTTTTTATAGTTTTACCCATGGCTTTGCCTTAATTGGCTTTTTTGGCATTATGGGGTTAGTGGATTTGTTAGCTGACTGGAAAAGCTTTGGTCAGGACCCCAAACCAAAACTCAACACCTACGGCATCGTTTTTAGTTTAATTTGGTATTTACTCACTGCTGCTGCACTGATTGGCATGATGGTTTGGATTGCTGCCCTCGATTTACCGGGCAGTGAGTTAGCTATGGCGATTCTTAACGCCTAATAAAGCCATTGAACTTTGGGTTTGGTTTTGTTGGTGCGCATGGCTAACTCAAAACGGCCCTGTGTTGGGTTTTAAGATCGAGGCCAGTCAGATGGGTGATTGCTTGGTATATCGACATCAAAGGCGATATTTGTGTCTTCTGGGGCGTTATTTGGGGTGTCGTCTGAGACGTCTTCTTTGAGGCTCTGTTCAGCAGCACGCACACTTTGGCCTGGGGAGAAACGGCGCCGTTCTTCTCGCGGCGGGATACCGAAAAAATCTCGGTAGCATTTGGAAAAATGGGGAGCAGACACAAAGCCACAAGCCAATGACACATCAATGATTGATAAGTTAGTTTGTAACAAAAGCTGACGCGCACGGTTAAGGCGCAATTCCAAGTAGTAGCGTGATGGCACGCATTTTAAGTGTTTTTGAAACAGTCGCTCTAGTTGTCGACGTGACACACCAACATACTGGGCCAAATCATCCAAACTAATGGTTTCTTCTAAATTGGCTTCCATCAAAGCCACGGCTTCAATCAATTTAGGCTGGCTATTACCAAGGTGCAAACGTAAGGGAATGCGCTGAGTATCGTGATGATCACGAATACGCTCCATGATAAACATTTCAGACACCGCAGCGGCCAATTCAGGGCCGTAATGGTTACTCACAAATTGCAACATCATGTCTAAGGAAGAATTACCACCTGAGCAGGTAAACCGATCTCGGTCAATGGCAAATAAATTAGACGACATTAATACATTAGGAAATTCTTCACGCATGCTGGCTAAGTTTTCCCAATGAATGGTGGATTTGTAACCATCCAAAAGGCCTGCAGCGGCTAATAAATAGCTGCCTGTGCAGGTTGATCCAATTTTAATCTTAGCATTCGCGGCTTTGCGCAAAAATGCAATGGTATTTTTGTCGTAGGCTCGATCAATAAAAGTACCGCCACACACAATAACGGCTTCTAGGTCATTTAAGTTAAGGTCATTAACATGCAAAGTGGGCGTCACTTCAAAACCAACACTGGCAGTTACAGGAACACCATCCATGGACACAACCTGCCATTCATACAGATCTTGTTTGCTAATATAGTTGGCACCACGCAGGCTAGCAACCGCCGATGAAAAGGTCACCATGGAATAATTAGGGATTTGCAAAAAAGCGTAGCGAATCGGTTTTTTGATGGACATGTCTGCCTCTTTTTTTATTTTGGAACGCTCTGCCCTAAGATTAATCTTAGCATCAAAGTTGCCCTAATACATTGGCTCGCATTCTAAACTAGGTTTGCCCTGTTGGGAACCATAAAATGAGGGGTAATGTGATCTTTTTTTAGAAAATATTAGGCTTTATTTATATTCTCTAAAAGTCACATGACTAGGCCTTATTACTTACTGTGATGAGTGATAAAAAATAGAACATTTTATGACCCTCGCAACAGGTCCATAAAGGCCACCGTGGCATTAGATAAACTTCGCTGTTGATGCCAAACACAGCCTAATTGTCTGACGATTGGCTTTGCTTGGCTGGCGATAATATTGAGGTCTTGGTTGATTAATGTTTCTGGCAAAACACTCCAACCCATGCCGATACTAACCATCATCCGGATAGTGTCTAGGTTGTTAGTCGACATGGCCACATTTAAAGCTAATTGGTGGGCTGCGAAGCGTGCTTCTACGATGTCGCGGGTAAAGGTATTAGATTTGCTTAATAGGGCAGGAAAACTACTCAACTGATTTAAATCAACCGCACTTTGTAAACTTAAAGGGTGATCGGGTGCCGCTACAAATTGCATCTGATCTTGCCAAATAACCTGTTGCTCTATGTGGGGGTGAGGGTTGGGGTTAAGGGTGATAATACCAAGCTGCCAGCGGCCCTGTAACAGCCCTTCATAAATGACCTCTGATTCGGCAAACTGAATGTCTAACTCCACTTGGGGGTAGCGGGCAATAAACAAGCGCAATGGCGCTGGTAATCGGTGTAAGCTAATGTGATGACTGGTGGCAATGCGCAAAGTCCCACCCACACGGCCTGATAAGTTAGTCAATTCGTTAGCACTATCTTCCATCGCCTGCAAGATCACTCGCGCCTTAGGCAATAAGTGTTGCCCAGCCATGGTTAGGGACACTGTGCGGCCAATGCGATCAAATAAGCGAGTTTTTAGTTGTTCTTCAAGCTTTACAATGCGTTTGCTTACGGCAGGTTGTGTGAGGAACAGTTGGTCTGCCGCGCGTGAAAACGAGCGTTGTTCTGCGACCACCACAAAGGCTTTTAATGCCAAACTATCCATGGCTGAAGAATACCTGTTTGCACTCTAAAACGGAATTTAAAAATTTTATATACTCCGGTGGATTTGGTGTTTTCTGAATTACTCGTTATAGATGGTAAGCCTAGCCAGTATTATGATGAAAATATTGTCCCTTCTCGTGATTGAGTTAGCATCCCCAAATCCTTTCTGAAACGCGCGTTGGAACACCACCAACAATAACACAGTAATCATTTGTGAAACGTCGTTAAAAAGAGCATGCAACAAGACCAATAAACGATTGGTTTTTAATTAATGGTTTTAAGTTACAGATAACTATTAAAGGGAAAGTATTGATGGGTCAACCATTGTGTTCCAAAAGTCTCTAATTTTTAATGAATTTTAGTATTTTGTAGTAGTTTCAGTTTTAATATCAATGAATTTTTATAGTGATAACGTCCACAGCAGCTCTACCACTACCACCACTTTTTGCTTTTCTTAATCACATTCTTTGAGAGCACCACGGTATACTGTCATATGATTTATAGAAGATTTTCACAGCTTTATTAATTACCAAATGGAATGAAAATATAAATTAATTGGAATTAGAGTTATGCTTTGGCTAGGGTTATAATGCTCCCACATTAATCTGTGCTCAGGAAACCACATGGCCAGTAAAACTCTTTATGACAAGTTATGGGATGCCCACCTTGTTAGCCAACAAGACGATGGCAGTTGTTTGATTTACATTGATCGACACCTATTGCACGAAGTCACCTCACCCCAAGCCTTTGAGGGCTTGCGTATAGCAGGCCGCAAGCCATGGCGCATTGACACTAACTTAGCCACCCCAGATCATAACGTACCGACCACTATGGATGAGCGGGTCATTGGCGTGGAGGGTATTACCGACCCTGTATCTAAGATTCAAGTGGTGACCTTGGGTGACAATTGTGATGAGTTTGGTATTACTGAATTTAAAATGCAGGATGAGCGCCAAGGCATTGTGCATGTGGTGGGCCCAGAGCAGGGCGCTACTTTGCCTGGTATGACTGTTGTGTGTGGTGATTCCCATACCGCTACTCATGGCGCTTTGGGGGCATTAGCTCACGGCATTGGAACTTCAGAAGTAGAGCATGTGTTAGCCACACAGTGTTTGATTCAAAAAAAATCTCAAAACATGTTAGTGCGGGTAGATGGTGTACTCGGCGATGGGGTCACGTCTAAAGATGTGGTGTTGGCTATTATTGGAGTTATTGGCACCGCTGGTGGCACCGGTTATGCCATTGAATTTGGTGGCCAAGTGTTTGAAGACATGACCATGGAAGGCCGTATGACGGTGTGTAATATGGCCATTGAGGCAGGTGCACGCGTGGGCATGGTGGCAGTGGATCAAACCACCATTGATTATGTTAAGGGACGTCCCTTTGCGCCCATAGGCACGAACTGGGATTTAGCCGTGAGCGCATGGCAAGACTTACACTCTGATACTGACGCTGAGTTTGATCATGTGGTGGTGCTAGACGGTGCCAGTATCGCACCCCAAGTTACTTGGGGTACCTCCCCAGAAATGGTGGTGCCTGTATTTGCCAGGGTACCTAACCCTGCGCAAGAAAAAGATGAAGTAAAAGCCTCGGGTATGACTCGCGCTCTTAAATATATGGGGTTAACTGCGGGTCAGGCCATCACTGACATTCAATTAGATCGTGTATTTATTGGTTCTTGTACCAACAGCCGCATTGAAGACCTGCGCGCAGCAGCCTCGGTAGTGGAAGGGCATCAGGTGGCCAAAACGTTGAAGCAGGCCTTGGTGGTGCCAGGTTCCGGTTTGGTGAAGGCGCAAGCTGAAGCTGAGGGTTTGCATACCATTTTTACTAATGCAGGCCTTGAATGGCGTGAACCGGGCTGTTCTATGTGTTTGGCCATGAATGCCGATAAATTAGGCTCAGGTGAGCATTGTGCATCGACTTCAAATCGTAATTTTGAAGGTCGCCAAGGCTTTGGTGGACGTACCCATTTGGTTAGTCCAGCCATGGCTGCTGCAGCCGCCATTGCAGGGCGTTTTGTTGACGTTCGCGAGTTTAAGGGAGCCTTATAAGATGCAAGCATTTACTCAATTAACTGGTATAGCTGTGCCCCTAGATCGTGCTAATGTCGATACAGACATGATCATTCCTAAGCAGTTTTTAAAGTCGATTAAACGATCTGGTTTTGGCCCCAATTTATTTGATGAGTTACGTTATCTTGATGAAGGTCAACCTGACCAAGATTCTACCCAAAGGCCCATAAATCATGACTTTGTGCTTAATTATCCACGCTACCAAGGCGCTAAGATACTCTTAGCAAGGCAGAACTTTGGTTGTGGCTCAAGCCGTGAACATGCCCCTTGGGCGCTACTCGATTTTGGCCTTTCATGTGTCATCGCTCCAAGCTTTGCTGATATTTTTTATAACAACTGTTTTAAAAATGGCATCTTACCCATTACCTTATTGGATGAGCAAATGGATCAATTGTTTGAAGATGCACAAGGTCAACTTGGGTTCGAGTTAACGGTGGATCTTGAAGCAGGTTTGATCACTGGTGGTAGCGCAGGCGACATTGCATTTAGTGTTGATAGTTTCAGGCGCCATTGCTTGTTAAACGGTTTGGACGATATTGGCTTAACCTTAGAAAAAACCAGTCAGATTAAGCGCTACGAACAAAAGCGTCAACAACAGGCGCCTTGGTTGTTTGTCTAATAAATACTGGCGCTTTTCTATACCTTATAAAACAGCACAGAGATAACCCAAAAGAGATAATGAGATGACACATAATGTATTGGTTTTGCCCGGTGACGGTATTGGCCCAGAAATTGTGGCTGAAGCTGAAAAGGTGCTGCATGCAGTGGATCATAAATTTGATTTAGGTCTTAACATTAGTCGTGCATTAGTCGGTGGCAGTGCCATTGATGCTACAGGTGGCCCCCTGCCTGAAGCCACCTTAACCGCCGCTAAAGCCGCAGATGCTATTTTATTAGGTGCCGTGGGCGGGCCTAAGTGGGATGCTTTGGATATGGCCATTCGCCCAGAAAAGGGTTTATTGGGCTTACGTTCTAACTTGAACCTATTCGGTAACCTGCGGCCGGCTATTTTGTACCCACAGTTGGCCGATGCGTCGAGTTTAAAACCTGAGATTGTATCAGGCTTAGATATTCTCATTGTGCGTGAGCTCACTGGGGGTATTTATTTTGGCCAACCGCGTGGCATTCGGGTATTGGATAACGGTGAACGCCAAGGTTACAACACTTATGTTTATGCAGAATCAGAGATTCGGCGCATTGGTAAGGTGGCTTTTGAAGCAGCTCGAGCTCGCGATGGTAGGTTGTGTTCGGTCGATAAAGCCAATGTATTAGAAGTGACGGTGCTGTGGCGCGAAGTGATGGATGAGATGGCAAAGGACTACCCAGATGTCGAACTCAGTCATATGTATGTAGACAATGCCGCCATGCAGTTAGTGCGTGCGCCTAAACAGTTTGATGTCATGGTCACTGGTAACATGTTTGGCGATATATTATCTGACGCAGCAGCGATGCTTACGGGATCGATTGGCATGCTGCCCTCGGCGTCCTTAGATGAATCAGGCAAAGGCATGTATGAACCCTGCCATGGTTCGGCTCCAGACATTGCGGGTCAAGGTAAAGCTAACCCATTGGCTACTATTTTATCAGCGGCTATGATGCTGCGTTATACTTTAAACCAAGGTGCTGCGGCTGATGCCATTGAAGCTGCTGTGAGTGTGGTGTTAGATCAAGGCCTGCGCACAGAGGACATTAGTTCCCTTGGTAACCAAACAGTGGATACTAAATCCATGGGTGATGCCGTGGTTTCTGCGCTGGTTAAGGGTTAATATAACCGACTTTACAAAGGTTGTTATATAGGCTGGTGATGTAGCCTTTATGCCATATCGTTGACATACTTTTTTAGCACATATTTTTAATACACAGGGTTGAAGCAAATGAAGCGTGTAGGACTCGTAGGTTGGCGCGGCATGGTTGGGTCAGTATTGATGCAACGTATGCAAGAAGAAAATGATTTACAGATCATCGAACCGATATTCTTTACCACCTCTCAGGCTGGCCAAGTGGCGCCTGAATTTGGTGTCGATACACCGGTTTTGCAAGATGCCCACGACATTGACACCCTTAAAACCATGGATATTATTATTTCATGTCAGGGTGGCGACTATACGGATCGTGTATTTACCCCCTTGCGTCAGGCTGGTTGGAAAGGCTATTGGATCGATGCAGCGTCTAGCTTGCGCATGCAAGATGCCAGTGTGATTATTTTGGATCCAGTTAACCGCAGTGTGATTGATCAGGCCTTAGCTCAGGGTAAAACCGATTTTATTGGTGGCAACTGCACTGTCAGCTTAATGATGTTGGCTTTAGGTGGTTTATTTGCTGCTGACCAGATTGAATGGATGTCAGCCATGACCTATCAATCAGCGTCAGGTGGTGGCGCTCGCCATATGCGAGAACTGCTCAATCAAATGGGTTACATTAACCACTCTGTGGCAGGTGAGTTGGCTGATCCAGCGTCTGCCATTTTAGACATTGATCGCAAAGTTTCAGCTGCCATTAATGCCGGTGACAATGATGCCAGTCAGTTTGGTGCGCCTTTAGCCGGCAGTTTGATTCCTTGGATTGACTCGCAGTTAGATAATGGCCAAAGTCGGGAAGAATGGAAGGCTCAAGCCGAAACTAACAAAATATTGGGTCGCACTAATACGATTATTCCAGTAGATGGCTTGTGCGTTCGGGTAGGGGCTATGCGCTGTCACAGTCAGGCGCTAACCATAAAAATGAAGCAAAATGTGCCTATGGACGAGATTGAAGACATGCTTGCCAAGGCCAATGATTGGGTTAAAGTAATACCCAATGATCGTGAAATGACCATGTCTGAACTGACCCCAGCGCGGGTGACAGGAACTATGGATGTGCCTATAGGGCGTTTACGTAAGCTCAATATGGGGCCTGAATATTTATCAGCATTTACCGTAGGTGATCAACTTTTGTGGGGTGCAGCAGAGCCGTTGCGCCGGATGTTGCGAATTTTGTTAGATACATAAATGTGTTAACGTTTAAAAAAGGCGCTCAGGCGTCTTTTTTTGTAGCCCCAAGGCTGCGACAATGGTGGTTCTTTCGGCTGGAGTAGGCGCAAACATGATATCCATAACCTTGAAGCGAGCAATTTATTTGCTTGGTTTCACTAGTGTTTTTTTAAGCGTAAACGTGCAAGCGATTGCCTTAGGAAAAATACAGTTATATTCGACCCAGCAGCAGTCTTTGCAATTACAGGTAGAATTGGTAGAGGCAGAAGGTGTTTTGCCAAACTCGATGGCCGCTCGGGTAGCAGGACCAGCGCAATTTATGGCGGCCAGTTTACCTTACCAACAATGGTACTCGCAGCTCGATGTCAAAGTTGTTAAAGAAGAGGGTCGTTATTTTATTGAAGTATTTGGTCAACAACCAGTGGAGCAAGCAACGCTTGATCTTATTTTTGAAGTCGATTATCTGGGTGGCCGGTTATTAGCCGAATATGCCGTTACACTGCCGCCGTTTGGTAGCCCTATAACCATTAATGAAAGCCCCATACAACCCACCCCAGAGCAGGAAGCAACACCCACAGAAACATTAGAAGCTGAGGTTAAGCTCGAAGAAGCGGTGGCGCAATTAGTGGCATCTCAGGCTGAAACCACTGAATTAGACACAGTTGTGGTTGCTCCACCTCTAGTAGTGGTTAAGCCAGGGCAAACTTTATGGCGTATTGCAGTTAATAATAGTCCCCAAGGCATCAGTCCTTGGCAAACCTTAATGGCCCTTTATAAAGCTAATCCTTCGGCTTATAAGGAGGGTGATATTCGTCAATTGTTAGTCAATAGTCAGCTGCGCTTACCCACGCCTGAAGAAGTTAACGCCCTCAATGCTAAACAAGCAAAAACGGCTTATGACGCTTTAATTCCAGCCCCCGTTAAGAAAACACCAAAGCCTGCAGTCGCCACCCCAAAAACGGCTAATGAAACTGCGTCTAATCAACCTTTAACCACTGACTTATTAAAAGTTGAGCAGGATAAACTCAAACTTTTATCGACTCAGTCCCAGGCACTGGAAGAAGAAGTTAAAAGTCTGCAAGCTGATTATAATTCGGCAGTCACCCAACAGGAATTGTTAGCCACAACTAATGAGAATTTAGCTCAAGGTGTGGCTGCGCAAGAGCAAGGTATTAAAGAACTTAATACCCAGAGAACTCAGCTAGAAATGAACATGCTGGGCCTAGATCAGCAGTTCGAATCTACTCAAGCCGATCTAAACAAGGCAGAGCAAGATCTAGAAACGGCCAAACAGGAGTTGTTAGCAACACAAGAAAAGATTGATATGGCGGCACAAATTGAAGAAGAAAACAGCCAATATGACCAGTTTTATGCGTGGCTTGATGTTGCAAAAATATGGGCATTTATCTGGGCACCTGCACTGCTTGGCATGACCTTAGTTTGGTGGTTGATTCGGCGCAGAAAAAATAAAACGGCACCACCAATCACGCCAGAGATTGCAGAAACAGAGACTGTGAGCCTTGAGCCTTTGACTGACTATGATTCTGCGCCTAGTGCTAAACAAGCTGATTTGCATACAGGGGCTAAAAAAATGCAAGGGGGCATGCCAGAGCGCAGCTTTATTGAAGAGTTATTGCGTGAGCAAGAGCGAGAAGAAGCAGAGTTAGCGCGGCAAGGGTTTAGTTCTGAAATTCAAGATGACCAATTGCATTTGTCGACTGACATAGAGGCCATGTTAACTGGCCAAAAGCATATGCAGAACCAAGCGGATGAACCATTGGAATACCTGACCCATGAGGAAGAAATGAACACCAAGTTAGATTTAGCCTCAAGTTACCGCGATATGGGTGAGATTTCACAAAGCAGGGCGATCTTGCAAGAAATCATGCAGCAAGGTAACCGTGAACAAAAAGCGCAAGCACAAGCTTTATTATCTAGCATTAACAAAGTCTAATTGATATGACTACATCCTTTAAAGCTGATGCATCTGAGTTTTTAGCTCATGGGCATCAGCGCATTGCCTTAGGAGTGGCTTATAACGGTCGTCATTATCATGGCTGGCAACGCCAGCCCCATGGTCATGTTAGTGTACAAGAAAAGCTTGAAGATGCCCTCACTAAGGTGGCCAACGAGCCTGTTAAAGTCATGTGTGCAGGTCGCACAGATGCGGGAGTGCATGCCAGCGCGCAAGTGGTTCATTTTGATACTTTGGCACAAAGACCTCTGCGAGCATGGACCCATGGTGGCAATATGAACTTACCGGATGATGTTGCTATCCAGTGGGCGCATCCTGTGAGCGAAAAGTTTCATGCACGCTTTGGTGCTTCAGCCCGCAGGTACCGCTACGTGATTTATAACCATCCTATGCGGCCAGCTTTGATGGACAAAGAAGTCAGCTGGAACTATCGGGCTTTAGACGTGAACCAAATGCAAACAGCTGCTGACTACTTGCTTGGAACCCACGATTTTAGCTCCTTTCGAGCGTCTGCCTGTCAGGCCAATAACCCCATTCGCACCATTCACCATCTTAATGTTGTTGCTGCTGGGAATTACATTGTTTTAGACGTTCGTGCTAATGCTTTTTTACAACATATGATTCGAAACTTGGCTGGGTTGCTGATGAAAGTTGGTACGGGTGAAGCAGCGCCCGAGTGGGCCTTAGAAGTTTTAATGGCGAAAAATCGAAAGGTCAATGCTGCCACTGCACCACCTTATGGTTTATACTTTGTAGATGCTGAATACGATACAAGTTTTGGCTTACCAAAGGGGCCCTTGGGGCCACATTTTTTGGCGCCGTGGATGAATGTTTGAAAGAGTGTCTTAATAAACTCAAATAGTAATCCCTCGGGTTGATTTATCTGCTAACATTGACGTTCATACCTTGGCACCTTACTGAATAATAACAGCGACTCACTTTGACTCAATCTCGCGTAAAAATATGTGGCCTGCGCCACGCAGATGATGCAGTTTTCGCTGCCCAAGCTGGAGCGGATGCCATAGGCTTGGTGTTTTATGGGCCCAGCCCTAGGTCTGTAGACATCGATACGGCGGCAGAGATTGCAAGGGCCTTGCCTCCTTTCGTGTCCAGTGTCGGCTTATTTGTGGATGCGACTGCAGCAGACATCGATGAAATCCTTTCCCAAGTCCCTCTCTCTTTATTACAATTTCACGGCCAAGAATCAGCGCAATTTTGTGAGCAATTTCAGCTACCTTGGATTAAAGCTGTGAGAATGCGTGACAAGATTAACTTACATCAACAGCGTGAATACTATGGCGGTGCTCAGGGTTTGTTACTTGATGCCTATAAGACGGGTGTGCCAGGTGGAACAGGTGATCAATTTGATTGGCACCGTATTCCGAACGACATTGCTGCCGATGTCGTGTTGGCGGGAGGTATCCATGTGGGTAATGTAAGGCAAGCAATACAACAAGTTAAACCTTGGGCGATTGATGTGAGTGGTGGTGTTGAAAGCCACAAAGGGGTGAAAGATCGTGCTAAAATTGCGGCTTTTATGGGCCAAGCAAAGCCCTACTGGTCTGATGTATCTGCGTCTTCACCAGATCATAACAAAGTAAGAGACACCTGAGTGACTAGAGTCAAAGTCATTAACAAGGTGTCAAGCCATACTTTTAATGGCTCAATCACTAAATTATTTTGATGCCGTGATTTAAGGTCACGACGGGGGAAGTTATGAGTAGCTGGTTAGATAAAATTGTACCTGCGGGTATTTTGACCAACCTAGGTAATAAAGATCGACAGAGTAATATTCCAGAAGGCGTATGGAAAAAGTGTCCCAAGTGCGCAGCGGCTTTGTATAAACCAGAATTAGAAAAAAATTTAGAGGTGTGCACAAAATGTGAACATCACATGCGAGTCACGGCTCGCAATCGATTGACTATGTTTTTAGATGCTCATTCTGGAGCCGAAATAGCAGCAGAAACAGAGCCTGTTGATAAACTTAAGTTTAAAGACGTAAAAAAGTACAAAGATCGCTTAACTGCTGCCCAAAAAGCCACTGAAGAAAAAGATGCACTGGTGGCAATGAAAGGTAAGTTAGGAGGGTTAGATGTGGTGGCCGTGGCCTTTGAATTTAACTTTTTAGGTGGGTCTATGGGCGCGGTCGTAGGTGAACGTTTTGTTCGAGCAGCTAATGTGAGTATGGAGCAAGGCATACCTTTGGTGTGTTTCTCTGCCTCTGGAGGGGCGCGCATGCAAGAGGCTTTAACCTCTCTTTTTCAAATGGCAAAAACCAGTGCTGCTTTAGAAAAGCTTAAACAACAGGGCATTCCCTATGTCTCGGTACTGACAGACCCAGTTTATGGTGGTGTATCAGCGAGTTTAGCGATGTTAGGGGATGTAAACATTGCCGAACCTGGCGCACGCATGGGTTTTGCTGGTCCGCGGGTTATTGAACAAACTGTGCGTGAAACCTTGCCAGAAGGCTTTCAAAAGAGTGAGTTTTTACTGGACCATGGAGCGATTGATATGATCGTACCTAGGCATGAAATGCGCACCACTGTGTGCCGCTTATTGAGTGCCATGACACAGCAGCCAGCTCCAGTAATTGAAGCCTAACCTTGATGTCACAAACACTCTCTTTTGACCATGCTGATGATTGGCTCACTTGGTTAGAACTTCAGCACCCAAGCCATGAAATAGACATGGGACTCCAGCGTATTCGACAAGTGTCAAAACGCTTACTTCGAGATGAACCCATCGCTAAACAGGTCATTACCGTTGCTGGTACTAACGGCAAGGGCTCTAGTGTGGCGTTTTTAACTGCGATTCTAGAAGAGGCTGGATTATCCTATGCCAGCCTTACCTCACCCCACTTTGTGCGCTTTAATGAGCGTATTCAGTTGCAAGGTGAACCGGTTGATGACATGGCTTTATGTGCTAGCTTTGAGCGTGTCAATCGAGCTCGTTATGATTTAGCGGGTGTGGCGACGGTGCTGACTTACTTTGAGTTTAATGCGCTGTTAGCCTTTGACCTCATGCAACGGGCAGACATTGATGTTGCTGTGTTAGAAATTGGTCTCGGTGGCCGCTTGGATGCGGTTAATCTGATTGATGCGGATGTCGCTGTGGTGACCAGTATCTCGGTTGATCATGTAGATTGGCTCGGTGATAATGTAGAGCTTATTGGACGGGAGAAGGCGGGTATTTACAGGGCCCATAAACCTGCCATTGTCGGAGCCTTAGATTGCCCCACTTCGGTGGCCCAATATGCTCAGGAAATTAATGCCCAATGCATGCGAAACGGGGTTGATTTTAAAGTTGAAAATAATACATGGAGCAACACTCAAGGCTTATGCATTGATCTGCCTGAAACTAATCTACCACCCATGAATATGGCCGCAGTGGTGCAGGCCATTAGTTGTTTAAGCTTTGAGATCAAGGCGGCTGATATTGTTTTAGGTTTGCGCAAAGCACGCTTGCCAGGTCGTTTTCAAAGGCTTGAATGGCAAGGCAAACAACTGATTTTAGATGTGGCTCACAACCCACAAGCCGCCCAAAATTTGGCGGCGACCCTAGACAAAGAAGTGTGTGAAGGTAACACTATTGCTGTTTTGGCCATGTTGGGTGACAAAGATTACCAACAAGTTATTAAGGTGCTCAGCGCAAGCTTCACTCATTGGATGCTAGCCAGCAGTGAGGGTGTGCGAGGCTTGTCCAGTCTGGAACTTGCTAATCAGTTGGCTACGAATGGTGTGGCGTCTAACTGTGTTATTGAACATGACACGCCACTCCACGCTTTTACCCAAGCTGTAACTATGGCATCTGAACAAGATCGGATTGTTGTGTTTGGCTCATTTGTTACCGTCGGTGCAGTGCTGGCTTTAATTGAGTCCTAAACCGATTATTATACCAAAGGAAAAAACAGTGGAGGCAACAGTGAAACATCGTATTGTAGGTAGTTTAATACTGTTGAGTCTGGCAGTGATTATTTTACCATTTTGGTTAGATGGGGCGGGTTTGCAAGAATATAAAACCATGCAGCAACCATTGATACCCAAAGCTTCTGAGTTAAGTCTTGATGCGGCCTCAGTGGCTGATAATGGCATCAAAAAACTTGACCCGAGCGATTCAGATATTCTTCAATTAAGTCCTATTCCTGTAACAGATAAACCATCAATTAAGTCCAAAGAGACTCAACAAGCAGTAAAGCAAGCTAAACTTGACCCCAGCAATGGCGTGCTTAACGGACAAGGTCTGCCTGAAGGTTGGGTCGTGCAGTTAGGTAACTTTGGCAATCGTGCTAATGCTGCTCGACTCCGAGACAAGGTGATTAAAGCAGGCTTCGCTGGTTATATGGTGCCCAATGGTGATTTATTTAAGGTGCTTGTAGGACCAGAATTAACGCGAATCAAAGCCGAAGTTTTGCAGGAAAAGTTAAAAAGTAAATTTAAAATGGCGGGTATGGTCACTCTGTATGAAATTGAAAAGCCCTAAGATGTTAATCTTATCAAGTTTATTAACCCCTTAGTCAATTAAGGTCATTTATGGAAAGCCTCAACGTTTTTGACTGGATACTCATTGCTATTATTGTTATTTCTAGCGTGTTTGGATTATTGCGTGGTTTTGTTAAGGAGTTATTGTCCTTAGCGAGTTGGGTTGCTGCTTTTTTTGTCGCGCGTTTATTTTCTTTTAAATTAAGCAATTTTATGATCGATTGGATTGATCAGCCTCAGTTTCGTGTGATTGCTGCTTTTGTCATTTTGTTTGCCATCACTTTAGTGGTTGGTGCCTTAATTAATAATGTTTTTTCTCGTTTAGTTTCGGCGACTGGCTTAACTAGCACTGACCGTTTGTTTGGTATGGTATTTGGTATTGTACGCGGTGGTTTGTTAGTTATTGTCTTGGTGTCTTTGTTGTCATTAACGCCTGTCAGTAATGATCAATGGTGGCAAAGTTCTTTAATTATTCCTCACTTCGTCTTAGTCGATGAGTGGTCCTATAAAATGTCTACTAGTGCTTCTGGTCTATTGGATATGTTGCAACCAACGCTTTAGCAGCGTTGTAATGAGGGTGTACGCATGTGTGGTATCGTTGGTATTGTAGCCAAATCTTATGTTAATCAGGAAATCTATGACGCCCTGACTTTTTTGCAACACCGTGGCCAAGACGCAGCAGGAATAGTCACTTGCCATGATGGACGCTTTTTTTTACGCAAGGATAATGGCTTAGTAAGGGATGTGTTTCGCACTCGCCATATGCGCCGTTTAGTGGGGAATATGGGCATTGGCCATGTGCGTTATCCCACCGCTGGTAGCGCCAGTGCTGCCGAGGCCCAGCCTTTCTATGTAAACTCACCTTATGGTATTGCCTTAGCGCACAATGGCAATTTAACTAATACCGTGGAACTTTCAAAAAGTATTTTTAAATCTGATCTACGCCATATTAATACTAATTCAGATTCGGAGGTACTGCTTAACGTCTTTGCTCATGAGCTTCAACGTTTAGGTCAATTAGTGCCCAGTGAAGAGGATATTTTTTACGCTGTGCGTCAGCTACATCGACGTTGTTTGGGTGGCTATGCCGTGATTGCGATGATCACTGGTATTGGCATTATGGGTATGCGTGATCCATTTGGTATTCGGCCCTTATGCTATGGTAAGCGAGAATCAGCACAGGGTACTGAGTATATGGTGGCGTCAGAAAGTGTGGCTCTAGATTCTGCTGGCTACACCATGGTGCGCGACCTTGCTCCTGGTGAGTGTATATATATCACTGAAGCAGGAGAGGTATTCACCCGCCAGTGTGCTGAAACACCGGTCTTGTCCCCTTGCTTATTCGAATATGTTTATTTAGCTCGTCCAGATTCTGTCATGGATGGTATTTCTGTTTACAAGGCCCGTTTGAAAATGGGTGAATACCTAGCTGATCAAATTCTTCGAGATTGGCCAGATCATGATATCGACGTCGTTATCCCTATTCCTGATACCAGTCGCACTTCTGCTGTGGAACTTGCGAATAAATTGGGAGTGAAGTTACGTGAAGGCTATATTAAAAATCGTTATATCGGCCGCACATTTATCATGCCTGGGCAAACTCAACGGCAAAAATCGGTGCGCCAAAAACTGAACCCAATTGAACTTGAGTTTCGTGGCAAAAATGTGTTGCTGGTGGATGACTCGATTGTGCGGGGCACAACCTCTACTTTAATTATCGAAATGGCCCGAGAAATGGGTGCCAAGAAAGTTTATTTTGCTTCTGCTGCGCCGGCGGTTCGGTTTCCCAACGTCTATGGTATTGACATGCCTTCTGTAGACGAATTAGTTGCCCATGGCCGCACTGATGCTGAAGTAGGAGATATGATCGGTGCTGATCGTATGATCTACCAAGATCTAGAAGATCTGATTCGTTCAACTCAAGGGGGTGGTAGTGATATTGCAAGTTTTGACTGCTCCGTATTTGATGGTAACTATGTCACAGGTGATGTCGATGACGTTTATTTAGCTGGTTTGGAAGCACTCAGAAATGATGATACGATGAAAACAATAAACGTCATAGACGACGATGTTTCTTTGGCGACTAATATGCAAAGCAAGCTGTGACATGAACACAAAAAAACAAACCCTTGAGCAAAGAAAGCAGCGCCAGGAAGATTATTTGCGCACTGCCGGCTTGAGTACGCAAGCCATTCGCTCGGGCACCGTGTCGGGTGCAGAGCAAGAGCATAATGATGCCATCTATGCCACGTCGAGTTTCATTTATGGCAGTGCAGAGGAAGCATTTGAGTGTTTTAGTGGGGCGACTGAGGGTAATATTTATTCTCGTTTCACTAATCCAACTGTGCGTACTTTTGAGCAGCGTATGGCCAAGATGGAAGGTGGAGAAAGGGCGGTAGCGGCCAGTTCTGGTATGGCAGCTCTGACCAGTATTTTTTTAGGTCACCTTAAGCAAGGTGATCATCTGGTTTCCTCGTATAGTATTTTTGGCTCTATCATTGGTTTATTTGATAATGTCCTGGCCAACATGGGCATCACCACGACCTACGTTAACCCTGCGGATAACCAAGCATGGAATGACGCGATACAGCCTAATACGAAAGCCTTGTTCTTGGAATCACCATCGAACCCGTTGGCAGAATTGGGAGATATTGCTGCTTTAGCAAAATTAGCACACGGTCATCAGGCGCTATTAATCGTTGATAATTGTTTTTGTACCCCTATTTTGCAAAACCCACTGGCTCTCGGTGCAGATATTGTCATGCACTCCGCAACAAAATACATTGATGGCCAAGGTCGCTGTGTGGGCGGCGTCGCCATCGGCAGTGATGCGCACATGGAACCTGTGTTTAGTATTTTACGTACCGTAGGCACTGCTATGAGCCCATTTAATGCATGGGTTTTTATTAATGGTTTAGAAACTTTGTCATTACGCATGCAAGCGCATTGCTCCAGTGCCTCAAAATTAGCTCATTGGCTGCAGCAACAACCGCAGGTGGAACGGGTTTATTACACCGGATTAGAAGACCACCCGCAACATCAACTGGCAAAGCAGCAGCAACGATTATTTGGCGCGGTAGTGTCTTTTGAAGTGCAGGGCGACAGGGCTTCTGCTTGGCGTTTGATTGACCAAACCAAGCTATTTTCGATCACTGGTAACTTTGGTGATGCAAAATCAACCATTACCCATCCTGAAACTACCACCCATAGTCGCATGACTCCTGACGCAAGAGCCTTGGCGGGTATAAAGGACAACCTCATTCGAGTATCTGTGGGGCTAGAGGACTACCAAGATATTCAACAAGATTTAGCTCAAGCGATGCAAGGGCTATGAGGCTCTTGACGCTTCTGAAGACAAAGGCTGAAGTTCGATGCGGTTTCGGCCTTTATTTTTAGCACGATATAAACCTCGATCAGCGGCATCTAATAACTCTTTATGGCCTGCTTTAGAATGCTGTGGATAATAGGTTGAGACGCCAATACTCATAGTCACGATCTGGGCGGCGTCGGAAAAGGCATGTGGAATAGCGATGGTATCCATAGCGATGCGTAATTGCTCTGCAACCACCATTGCACCCACGGCTGGAGTGCTGGGTAAAATAACGGCAAATTCTTCCCCCCCGTATCGTGCAGGCAAATCACTGGGCCGTTGCAGGGTACCCATAATGGTTTTACCAGTCCTCACTAAGGCATCATCACCAGCCACATGACCATAATTATCATTAAAGGCTTTGAAGTGATCAATATCACACAATATTAATGATAGAGGTTCTTTAGTTCTGCTGGATCGAGACCATTCAAGTTCCAATGCTTCATCAAAGTGACGTCGATTATACAGTTGGGTTAAGCCATCGATTGATGAAAGTCTTCTGAGGTCTGCGCTGGCGGCTTCTAATTCCTTGCGCATGTCAGCAATACGCGCCATAGCCCGCAATTTAGCACTTAACACCCGTTGGGTAATCGGCTTGGGCAAATAATCATCTCCGCCGGCATCGATACCTTTGACAATCGCGTCTTCAGTAATGTCCGCACTCAAAAAGATAATGGGTATCCACAAGTTGCCCTGTTGGCAGTTTTCTCGGATATGCTGAGCACATTGGTAACCGTCCATATTAGGCATGTTGACGTCCATCAAAACTAGGTCTGGGTTATGCGTCAAGAACTTTTCTATACCCTCATTACCGTCTCGCGCGGTAATCACACTGTGGCCCGCACTTTCAACATACTTTTGGGTCACTTGCGAGGAAGCAAGAGAATCTTCAACTAACAACACCTTCATATATCAATCCAGAATAGATGAACTGCCATTAGTCTAGCTTAAAATATGTAAAAGTGGCTATTAAATATAATAAAAAAGCCCTTATTTTCATCAAAAACAAGGGCTTTTGTTAAATCAAAACCTTTGTTTTGTTAGGCTATTTCTACCATTGGAATTACTTTTTCGGCGGCTGACGTATAATCAGATAATTGATCAAAATTTAGATAACGGTAGACCTCTGCTGCCATGGTGTCTAGCTTGTTGGTGTATTCAAAATACTCACTAGGCGTCGGTAATTTACCATTAATGCCTGCCACCGCAGCTAATTCTGCCGATGCTAAAAATACATTTGCACCCGCTCCTAAACGGTTAGGGAAGTTGCGAGTCGAGGTAGAAACAACTGTTGAATCGTCTGCAACTCGAGCTTGGTTGCCCATACACAAAGAGCATCCTGGCATTTCAATACGGGCGCCCGCCTTACCAAAGATGTTGTAATAACCTTCTTCAGTTAACTTGGCGGCATCCATTTTAGTCGGTGGTGCAATCCATAAACGCGTAGGCAGAGAGCCTGTCGCAGCATCTAGTAACTTTCCAGCGGCACGGAAGTGACCAATATTGGTCATGCAAGAACCAATAAAGACTTCATCAATTTTTTGTCCAGCCACTGAAGATAAGATCCGCGCATCGTCTGGATCATTAGGCGCACATAAAATGGGTTCAGTAATATTTGAAACATCAATTTCAAGCACTTCAGCATACTCTGCATCAGCATCTGCGCGCATCAGTTTTGGCTCAGCCAACCAGGCTTCCATGGCCAGAATGCGCCGAGCAATGGTGCGCTTGTCCCCGTATCCTTCACTAATCATCCATTTGAGCATGACTACGTTAGAACGGAGGTATTCTGCTACAGACTCTTCATTAAGAGTAATGCTACATCCCGCTGCTGAGCGCTCAGCAGAAGCATCTGATAATTCAAAGGCTTGCTCTACTGTGAGGTCTTCTAAGCCTTCTATTTCAAGAATTTTACCAGAAAAGGCATTAATTTTACCTGCTTTTTCTACCGTCAATAGGCCTTGTTGAATGGCGTAATAAGGAATGGCATGAACTAAGTCACGCAAGGTAATGCCTGGGTTGCGCTCACCGGTAAAGCGCACCAATACTGATTCAGGCATATCTAAGGGCATGACGCCAGTGGCTGCGGCAAAAGCGACTAAACCTGATCCAGCTGGGAACGATATGCCAAGCGGGAAACGGGTATGCGAATCACCACCAGTTCCCACAGTATCGGGTAATAGCATGCGGTTAAGCCACGAATGGATGATGCCATCGCCAGGACGCAGCGACACACCACCTCGGTTCATAATGAAGTCAGGTAGAGTGTGTTGAGTTTGGACGTCAACTGGCTTTGGGTAAGCCGCTGTATGACAAAATGATTGCATGGTTAAATCTGCTGAGAAACCTAAACATGCGAGGTCTTTCAATTCATCACGGGTCATGGGGCCAGTCGTGTCCTGTGATCCTACAGTCGTCATTTTTGGCTCACAATAAGTACCTGGGCGAATGCCCTGAGTACCACAGGCCTTACCCACCATTTTTTGTGCCAAGGTGTAGCCTTTGTTAGACTCTACCGCTGGCTTGGGAGTTTGGAACACATCTGTTGGAGCCATGCCTAAAGCCGCGCGAGCACGCTCTGTGAGGCCACGGCCAATAATAAGCGGAATGCGCCCACCCGCTCTTACTTCATCTAAGATGATATTGGTCTTGAGTTCAAAGTGGCTCAGCTCTTGGCCTGTATCGTGATGACGAACCACGCCCTCATAGGGATATACATCGATGACATCACCCATATGCATGCTAGAAACGTCCATTTCTATGGGCAGGGCGCCTGCATCTTCCATGGTATTAAAAAAGATGGGAGCAATTTTGGCGCCAAAACAAAAACCACCGGCTCGTTTATTAGGTACGGCTGGAATATCATCACCGAAAAACCAAAGTACGGAGTTGGTCGCAGACTTGCGTGATGACCCTGTGCCAACTACGTCCCCCACATAGGCCACTGGGAAGCCTTTCGCTTTGATCGCTGCAATCTGTTTAAGAGGGCCTGTGGTGCCCTGATCATCAGGCTCAATGCCATCACGTTGCATCTTAAACATGGCATTGGCATGCAAAGGTATGTCTGGCCGTGTGAATGCGTCGGGTGCAGGGGACAAGTCGTCAGTATTCGTTTCACCAGTCACTTTAAAGACTGTTAACGTGATCTTTTCTGCCAGTTGTTCACGAGAAGTAAACCATTCACCCTCTGCCCATGAGTGCATGATCTGCTTAGCATAGCTGTTACCGGCTTTGGCTTTTTCATCAACGTCATAAAATGCATCAAACATCAAGAGAGTGTGGGAAAGGGCAACAACGGCAGTCGGTGCCAAGGCCTCATTATCCAAACAAGCAATCAAGGCTTCTATGTTGTAGCCACCCAGCATGGTACCCAAAATTTCCGTCGCTTCAACTGGACTGACCAAACCAGAGGTTACTTCACCTTTCGTAATAGCTGACAAAAAACTGGCCTTTACATAAGCAGCTTGATCGACACCAGCGGGCACGCGATTGCGCAATAAGTCAACTAACGTGGCTTCTTCACCAATAGGAGGGCTTTTCAGCAGTTCCACCAAGGTAGCAGTTTGTTCTGCATTGAGGGGCTCTGGGGGAATGCCTAGTTTTGCGCGTTCGGCAACATGGGTACGGTAAGCTTCTAACATGGTACAGCCTCTAAATTCGCTGGACCTAGTGTTTCAGGTTCAGCGATGGTCAATGGAACTACAAATTAAGCTAGCAGGGTAGCATAATGGCTCCATTATTTCCAGTTTAAGGGGTAATGTGTTGATTTAATTTTAATCAATAAGTTATTGATTATATTGGTAATAATTTCTATAGATACAGTGTATTTAATGGCTTTTATTTTTCATAAATTGTGGGTAGGCGGGTAATCCTAGACGCTGTCTGTCTGGGTGGGTACAATGCGTTTCTTTTGATTAATTAGCCTTGGGTTAAGTTTGTGCCACTATCGGAACTAAAGCAGTTTTTAGGATGCAGTACTCCCCAAGCTTGGGTGGACAAGGCCATACAAGAACAAGATATTTTGCTCATAGATCATGCTCATTGTGAAAAAAAGGCCGCATCGACTGCCATGCAATTGATGTTTCGGCATCCCACTCGAGCAAATTTGTTGACTAAGATGTCACGCCTGGCTAAAGAAGAGTTAATTCACTTTGAACAAGTGTGCCGTATCATGCGTGAGCGCGGCATTGTCTATGATCATCTTGACGCGTGTCGTTATGTGGGAGGATTAAGACAATTGGTTCGAACTCATGAGCCTGCTAAATTAATGGATACGCTTATTATTGGCGCCTTTATCGAAGCCCGATCCTGTGAGCGATTTGAATTACTCATACCCCATTTGGATGAGACTTTGGCCAAATTTTATGCCTCTTTGCTAAAATCTGAAGCAAGACATTATCAAGACTACTTGAGTTTAGCCAAAAATGTGGCTTTGGAAGTCGATGCTGCAGGACTTGATGATTACACCCAAAGGATTGATATGGTACGTGACTTAGAAGTCGAACTGATCAGCGCAGAAGATCCCATGTTCCGCTTTCATAGCGGCGTGCCCATTAAAACTTCACTCCAACATACAAAAAAGGATATTGTACATGCCCAATAAAGCCATGCAGGCGAATTTAATGATGCTACTTGCGGCTTCCATATGGGGTTTTGCTTTTGTAGCCCAGCGTGTAGGTATGGAAACGATGGGCCCCCATTGGTTTAACAGCTTACGTTTTTTTATTGGTGTCGTTGCGCTAACGCCTGTGGTGATATGGATGGACAGGTTTCAAGCTAAAAGCGCAACTGAGAGTCCCAAATCCTCGGTTAAAACCTTGCTTATGGGTGGCGCTGTTGCGGGTTTTTTACTATTTATAGGAGCCACCTTTCAGCAAGTGGGTTTGCAATACACCACGGCAGGTAAGGCTGGTTTTATCACCGGTATGTATATCTTTTTTGTGCCATTAATTGGTCTCTTTTTTCGCATGAAAACGGGCTTAGGGACATGGCTTGGAGCTTTAATTGCCCTATGGGGTTTGTATCTTTTGAGTATCAATGAAGACTTTACTTTGAGTAAAGGAGACACGTTACAACTTATATGTGCAGTGGCATTCGCTGGTCATGTGCTGATGATCGGCTATCTTGCCTCACGCATGGATACTGTGAAGCTATCTTTAGTACAGTTTTTTGTTGCAGGTCTGCTGGCTATGATATTGGCTTTATATTCCGAACAACTCACTTGGGGCATGGTAACGTCTACCGCAGTGCCACTACTTTTTGCTGGAGTGATGTCAACGGGTATTGCCTATACGTTACAAACCATTGCCCAGCAGCATGCGCACCCGTCTCACGCGGCCATTATTTTAAGTTCAGAGGGCGTATTTGCCGTCATTGGTGGTTTTTTATTACTCAACGAGGTGTTACCCGTGCAGGGATTATTGGGTTGTGGGTTAATTTTAGCAGGCATGTTGATGTCACAACTCATGCCACGCCTAAGCTGGCCTCGCCGCGTTAAAGTAGTCTAACTGGAGAACACCCCTATGCTTAGTCAATTAACACCGGTTTGCCCACAGCCGCTTTTGAATCAAGCCCAAGCGCTACCAGCTATGGCTACTGCGGTTGTTAATGCAGGTTCTGAACTTGCTTTAGAGAGTGCCAAATTAGCGTTTGAAGCCAGTATTATTGTGCCCATCCTCGTGGGAAATATTGCCGCGATTCAAAAAGCAGCTCAAGCGATTGAATGGAATATTGATCAGTTTGAGCTGATTGCCAGTGAGAGTGAAGAGGATTCAGCAGCCAAGGCAGTGCAGTGTGTGCATCAAGGTATGGCAAAATTGTTGATGAAAGGTCATTTACACACGGATGTATTGATTCGAGCTCTGCTTAATAAAGAACATGGTTTAAGGACAGGGGAGCGCCTAAGTCACTTATTTCATATGTCTGTGCCGGATAGTGATCGGGTATTGTGTATAACTGATGCTGTGGTTAATGTGTCCCCTGATACTAAAACCCAGCTCAGTATTTTACGGGGTGCTACCGATGTAATGCACGCTTTGGGTAATCTCAAGCCAAAAGTCGCCTTATTGTCTGCGACAGAGGTAGTCACACAGGCAATGCCTTCAAGCATGGCGGCTAAGGAACTCTTAGCGGCTATGTCAGACCAGGACCATCAGGCAGCTGATGTTTTTGGCCCCTTAGCGTTTGATGGCGCCATGTCCCCAGAAGCGGCTAAAATTAAAGGAATTACGCACTCGGTAGCAGGTCACGCAGATGTTTTATTAGTGCCTAATATAGAAACAGGCAATGCTATATTTAAGCAACTCGTGTACTTTAACGGAGCCACTGCAGCGGGTGTACTAATGGGTGCCAAGGTTCCTGTAATATTGACTTCAAGAGCTGACCCACCAGCAGCCCGGTTAGCTTCAGCGGCGTTAGCTGTCGTTTATGCTCATTATTTGAGCGAAAAATAGTAAAGGTTTCAGTGTTATGCCCATAGAGGTGTTTCTTGCAGTGCTTTTGGCCGCAGGCTTGCATGCTGGTTGGAATGCGTTGGTAAAAATTAATACTGAACCCATTATCGCCATCGGTTTAATTATGGCGTGCACAGGCATTGTTGCCTTCGTCATTATGCCTTTTGTGGCCTTGCCATCAGCGCAAATGTGGCCTTGGCTACTGTTCACACTAGTGCTGCATTTTGGTTACAAAGTATGCTTAGTCAAAGCCTATGCTCAAGGTGACTTTGGCCAAGTGTATCCAATTGCCAGAGGCAGTGGTCCAGTCTGGGTTTTACTCTTTAGCGTCATGGTGTTAGGTGCCGAACTTAGTCAGTCACAGATTTTATCCGTGCTGTTAATCACCAGTGGTGTCGCTGCATTGTCTCGTTTTAAACGGGGTAGGCCCCTAGGAGCGGGCTTCTATTATGCATTAGTAACCGGACTATGGATTGCTAGCTACACCACGGTCGATGGCTATGTGGTGAGGCAAATTGGGGGTCTGCATAGTTTCGTAGTGTGGCTTTTTTTGTTGGATGGGGTGATTACCTCGATCTGGGCATACCGCTATAATCCACAGGTTTTCATCTCCAGTTTAACCCGTTATTGGTTTGTTGCCGTTGGTGGTGGTGCCATGTCTATGGCCGCATTTTGGATCTGTTTATGGGCCATGACCCAAGTCCCGGTCGCAATGGTTGCGGCGCTCCGCGAGACATCAGTCCTTTTTGGCGCTTTACTAAGCACATACATATTTAAAGAACAATTAAGCCATTTGCGTTGGTTTGCAGTGGGTTTGATCTGTGCTGGCTTGATTTTAATAAAATTGGCTTAACAATAAACCATTCGAAAGTCTTGCTTCTGTTGCCTTTTATGTGGTTGGTTAATTACTTTAAATTTGAAGATTTTGCGTGATTTATCGGTGTGATCAATTATCTTTTTCCAAGCGTGAATGAGAGTTTTTTTAGATTAGCGTTAGAGTCTATTTAGATGAAGTCCAAGTTAATTATTCCCATTAAATTATAAGCTTAGACCTAAATCATGAATAGTTATACAATTCAATGACTTCATGTCATTTGTAGGTGATAGGGCAGGCCTAACAAGTCATAAAAATTACATCTTATACAAACCTAAAGGTTGATGATACATATTTAGATGAACAAAAATAAGAGAGGCAGTTAAATGTTGAACACCAATCCCTTTGCCGAGTTATCGGCTATGATAGACCCCACTATTATGGAAACCTACGTTATCTTAATGGCGCTGCTGGTAGCTGGTGGAACGCTTTTCGATATCGTCCACAAAAGAAGCGCTCAGTACTTCTTTAACAACTGGCAAAAATCTAAGGCTAATGCAAAACGTCAAGTCAGCGGTGCAGAAAAGGCCTCTGTGGCGGTTAAAACAGCCATTGATGGGTTAACGTCCGCCGAATTGGGTGACTGCAGCACTCGCCGCCAACTCGCCCACATACTCACCATGTATGGGTTCATTGCTTACACGGTGACAACTGCCATGATGGTATTTGCTTATCAGGACGTAGCTACGCCGGCCATTGTAGCCAATCTTTGGTACTTAGGCGCCTTTATGGTGTGTGCTGGAGGCTACTGGTTCTGGTTCTTTATCCGGGTTGACGTTTCTGCGGAGGGGCATTCGCCATTTCGGTTGATGCGGGCAGACTTGTTCGTTGTATCACTCACCTTAAGTACAACATTAGCGCTCGTTTGGGCCTACACCCAATTCAATGGTGGTGCTTCTGCCCTATGGTCAGTTTTAACCCTCATCTTATACATCTTTGCGACGACGATTCTTTTTGCATCAGTGCCTTGGTCTAAGTTTTCACATATGTTCTTTAAGCCAGCAGCGGCTTTAGAGAAGAAAATGTCGGAGGCTAGTGGTTCTCGCAACAACCTACCAGAGCCTGCTGATCGCACTAATCCGGCGGTCCGAGATAGCCACTCTATGGAGTTGCTCAAAGATGCACCATTGTCTATGGGTTTAGGTATAAAACGAGAAAAACCCAGTCATTACTAGGGTTTAAAACGAAGATTCTCTAATAAAAATTTAAAATATTCTGTGAGAGGAAAAAAACATGCCAACTTTTGTTTACATGACCCGATGTGATGGTTGTGGTCATTGCGTAGATATCTGTCCGTCGGACATTATGCACATCGATAAAGTCAACCGTCGCGCTTATAATATCGAACCCACCCATTGCTGGGAATGCTTTTCTTGTGTCAAAGCATGTCCTCAAAATGCCATTGACGTTCGAGGATATGCAGACTTTTCACCGCTTGGACATAGCGTTCGAGTAGATCGCGATGAGGACAAAGGCACGATTGGTTGGAGAGTAAAGTATAGAGACGGTAGGGAAAAAAGCTTCCTGTCTCCAATTACCACCAAACCTTGGGGTTCTTGCACTCCAAACCTCAAACAAGTTGAGGGGCCCACTCAAGAGCAGCGTGATAGTCAATATTTATTTAATGAACCAAAATATATCCGCTTTGACGATGGAGGAATCCACACCTTGGAGTCGAATGGTCTGACGTTGAAACAGGGAGTTTATTACTGATGGGTTACAAAACAATCGTAGAAGATAACATCGATGTCTTGGTCGCTGGTGCTGGTCTAGGAGGCACTGGAGCAGCATTTGAAGCCAGATTCTGGGGTCAGGATAAGAAAATCATTATCGCTGAAAAGGCCAATATTGATCGTTCTGGTGCCGTGGCTCAGGGACTTTACGCCATCAACTGTTACATGGGCACCCGCTTCGGTGAGAACAACCCAGAAGATCACGTGCAATATGCTCGCATTGATTTAATGGGGTTAGTTCGAGAAGACCTCTTATTTGACATGGCTCGGCACGTTGACTCTGCTGTGCACCAGTTTGAAGAGTGGGGCCTGCCCATCATGAAGGACCCCGTGAAAGATTCCTATTTGCGAGAAGGTCGTTGGCAGATCATGATCCATGGTGAGTCGTATAAGCCGATTGTGGCAGAGGCAGCAAAAAAGAACGCGGATAAGGTATACAACCGTGTCTGCCTGACCCATTTGCTAATGGATGAAGTTAAGGAAAATCGCATCGCTGGAGCGGTGGGATTTAACGTGCGGACTGGAGACTTTCACGTTTTCAAATCCAAAACAGTAATTTGTGGTGCAGGTGGTGCGTCAAACATCTTTAAACCACGCTCGACTGGCGAAGGCATGGGTCGGACCTGGTATGCGCCTTGGTCCTCCGGCTCAGCTTATGGATTGATGATCGAAGCTGGCGCCAAGATGACGCAAATGGAAAACCGTATTGTCCTGGCGCGTTTTAAGGATGGCTTTGGACCTGTGGGAGCTTACTTTTTGCACCTCAAGACCTACACCCAAAACGGTTTGGGTGAAGAGTTCGAATCTAAGTGGTGGCCTTCACTGCAAAAGATAGTGGGCAAGGAATACCTTGACCCTGAGCTGTCTCATAGAACCCATAGGCCTATTCCCACATGTTTGCGCAACCATGCCATGATCTCAGAAGTTAATGCGGGTCGGGGTCCCATTCATATGGTGACTATGGAGGCTTTCCAAGACCCACACCTTGAGGAAGTAGGCTGGGAAAACTTCCTTGGCATGACCATCAGTCAGGCGGTACTTTGGGCTGCAACGGATGTTGACCCAAAGAATGAAAACCCAGAACTCACTACCTCTGAACCTTATGTCATGGGTTCTCATGCGACAGGCAGTGGTGCATGGTGTTCTGGACCAGAGGATGTTTCTCCACCAGAGTATTTTTGGGGTTACAACCGCATGATGACCATTGAAGGTCTGTTTGGTGCTGGCGACGCTGTCGGCGGCACACCTCATGCATTCTCATCAGGATCATTCACTGAAGGACGTCTCTCTGCGAAAGCAGCATGTCGCTACATTGATGATGGCAAAGGTGAGGGTATTGTGGTCTCTGATAGGCGCATTAATGAGCTTAAAGAGAAAGTTTATAAGCCCATGGAACATTACAAAATCTATCGCAATGAAGTGGTTGCAGGTGATGTGAATCCTAATTACATCAACCCTCGACAGGGACTGGACCGTTTACAGAAACTAATGGATGAGTATTGTGGTGGCGCTGGTGTGAGCTATATGACCAACGAAAAGTTGTTGGGTATTGGACTCAAGAAGCTGAAAGTAATGGAGGAAGATCTGCAAAAACTTGCTGCTTCTGATTTCCATGAACTTTTGCGGGCTTGGGAACTGATGCACCGACATCGTACGGCTGAGTGTGTGACACAACATACGATGTTCCGTAAAGAAACTCGCTGGCCAGGCTATTACTATCGTGGTGATGCCTTAAAGCTTGATGACGAAAACTGGCATGTGCTCACCGTTTCTCGCCGTGATCCTGACACAGGTGAGTACACAATGGAAAAAGCACCTGTTTATCACCTTGTTAAGGATGGTGAGTAACAGGGATTCAATCAGGGGTTTATGTTAAACCTCTGATTGTTCTTACCAACAGCTTTAGTAGGTTAACTGTGGGGCTTTTTGTCGGGCTCACGCTGACGTGCGTCTAACTGGGATTAAAAATTAAACATGAGCATTATCGTATCGACAAATACTCGGAATATCACTGAAAAAACAGATGATGAAATCCTTGTCATCGCTAATCCGTTGTGGAGCCACCTGCTTCATTCCTCCAACACTGGCCAATACGGAGAATTTGTTAAACATTTTTCTGAAAACCTCGTTCGAGGGTTGAATGAAATAGAGGTGGGTAAACAATTTGCTAATAGCGAACTGACCAGAAACCTGTCTGAATCGATTGAGTTTATTGGCACTATCCGCCGAGGAGCCCATATTACTGTGCTTTACCGCCAACGGAGTACGAAAAAGGAAGGGGAGTGGCTCGGTCGTTTGGTGTTAGGATATGAGGAAGAGGATATTAAAATTTTTGGCGCTTCCATTTTTTGATGAAGGGAAAAATCGAATATGAGAGAGACAATTAAAGACACCAAGTATGTGGAGCTGACATACAGTGTAGTCGATCAAAAGTCAGGTGAGGTGCTTGTTGCTATCGAATATCCAATCGGTTATGTGCATGGTGTGAATGATATTTTAGCGCCAGCTGTAACGAAAGAACTCGAAGGAAAAGCGGCTGGAGACGTGATTGAGGTTCCGATTGATTGTAATAAAATTTACGGGCCAAGAGACGAGTCATTGGTATTTACAGATCGACTGGAAAATGTGCCAAAAGAATACAGGGAGCTTGGTACGACCCTTCATTCTGAAAGTGAAAATGGAGACAAGCAAAGTTTTATTGTGACACGCATTGATGATGAAACGTTAACTGTGGATGGCAATAATCCCCTGTGCGGCAGGATGGTTAATTTTAATTTAGAGATCCTGGGAGTCCGTGACGCTATTGAAGAAGAAATTGAAGCAGGAGGTCCCATTGATCAGGGGCCTGATATCCCAGATGGGTTGAAGATTCCATTACATTAGAAAATTACGAACTTGCGATCACGCATCGTTCACCTGAACAAGAAAAAACTAAAATAATATTATTGAGGGAAAAATTATGAGCGACCAACCGAAAGAAAAACGCCCAGTTCCAGAGGGCAAGTCTAGGTTTATGACCACCCGTCAAAAAAAGCCAACTAAGACCGGCTATGTTGGCTATGAAGTGGTGTGGGAACCCTTCCACAAAGTCGCCGATTACACGATACCGAAAAGACCATAATTAGCCTATGAATAGGTTTTGGGTTTGAACCATGCCTATGCTTGATGGAAATCACTCGCTTAAGAAAGGAAAATCCATAATGACCAAACTAGTCCCACCCCATGGTGCAGGGCTTTTGAAGCCTCTGCTGATCCCAGAAGACCTAAGAAGCCAAGCTCTTTCGAAGGCAGAAAAACTAACAAAAATCCCCATGAGTAGTTGTGAGGTGTGTGACTTACTATTGCTCTCAATGGGGGCGTATACACCGCTTGATGGCTTTATGGTAGAAGCGGATTGGCAAGGCGTCTGTGATGGGATGAAACTTCAAGATGGCGTTTTTTGGCCCATTCCTGTCACGCTTTCAGCTCATCAAGCGTTAGCAGATGAAGTAGCCATTGGTGAAGAAGTGGCGTTAGTTGATAATGAAACCCAACAAATCATGGGAATCCTTAAGGTTCAAGGAAAATATATTCCAGATCTTAAGTTGCAGTGTGAGAAGGTTTTTGGCACCTTGGATGAAAGTCATCCGGGGGTAGCGAAAGTCTTGGCTCAACCAGCAGTCAACCTAGGGGGTTCGGTTCAAGTCATTGATGAAGGGTGGTTTCCGGATGAATTTAGTGACTTGTACATTCGACCCGAGGACAGTAGAGCTTTGTTTGAAGAAATGGGGTGGTCCAAAGTCACCGCATTTCAAACCCGAAATCCAATGCATCGCAGTCATGAACATTTAGTAAAAATTGCGATTGATGTGACTGATGGGGTCTTTATACATCAAGTTTTAGGTAAATTGAAACCAGGCGATATTCCGGCGCCTGTTCGTGTGGAAGCCATCAAGGTCATGGTTGATAATTACTTTAAACCCAATACCGCAGTGCAAGCAGGTTACCCTATTGAAATGCGCTATGCTGGGCCTAAAGAGGCGTTGTTTCATGCCCTCATCCGCCAAAATTTTGGTTGTTCACACTTAATTGTTGGTCGCGACCACGCAGGTGTTGGTGATTTTTATGGCCCCTTTGATGCGCACCATATTTTTGATACGCTTTGGGACGGTGCCTTAGTCACCCAGCCTCTGAAAATAGACATCACCTTCTATTGTGAAATCTGTGATGGCATGGCAACAGCCAAAACTTGCCCACACGACGAAAAATACAGAGTTAATGTGTCTGGGACTCGTCAGCGTGAAATGCTATCCAATGGGGAGGAAGTTTCGACCAAATTCGGTCGTCCAGAGGTGGTCGAAGTGCTACGGAAATTTTACGATACTCAGGCTTAATTAATGCTTGGCACCACCAAAACACAGTGGTGTCAGGCTAGCGTCAAACGTAATATGGTTTCGACACAATGATAATAGCGCAAATATCAGATAGTCATATAGATCCCCAATCAGCGCAACTTAAACATCGACTTGAAGATCTTCGGCGTGTCGTTGACAGTCTTAATCATCTCGATCCAGCCCCTGATATGGTGATACATACAGGAGATGTTGTGCACAATGGGTCTCAGGAAAAATACGACTTGGCTTTGTCTATTCTCAGCGATATTCATGTGCCCTTGCATGTCTGTCCAGGCAATCGCGATGATCGACATTTAATCGTTAAAAATTTCCTTACGGGTAAGAATATTGCTGTAGATTCTCCATTCCTACAGTATAGTATTGATCAATATCCAGTGCGCCTAGTCGCTTTAGATACACTTTCCGCGACGACCAATATGGGTGACTATTGCCAACAGCGCGCTGATGCCTTGCGTGAAATGCTGGCTCAAGAACCAAATAAACCCACCGTGCTTTTCATGCATCACCCGCCTTTTGAAATTGTTGAATCCATCTACCCATTTCAGTTTGAAAACTGGGAAACAATTGACTATTTGACTCAGGTTTTAAAAGAAAATACGCAAGTAATGCAAATCTTCTGTGGCCACACACATCGTAACGTTAAGAGCCAATTAGTTGGCATTCCAGCCAGCACCGTGCCGAGTGTGGCTGTTGATCTGCGTTTAGATGATGTTCCCAAAGGCACGACGGTCAAACCTGCCTACCATCTGCATCAATTTGACGGCATCCAGTTTAACAGCCAAACAGTAGTGTGTTAGAAATCAGGTACACCATCGAAGGCCAGCAATTAATTAAAGATCGCCACAGAGGTCTGCCGCAGGCTTGGCTCAATCATTGCTCATGTTGTTGGGCTCTTAATCGCTCTGGCATACCTGCATACCTGCATAGGACGTTAAGGAGAGGCTTTAGTCGCCGTCTGTGATTCTAGGTGTCATGTAAATTAATTGAATTTAAGCACTCACTAACTCATGCATAATGTGGGACAGTTTTTCAATACCAGGTTCAATCAACTTTGGGTTGATGGATGAGTAACCCAAGCGAAAGTAATTCTTAGGAGAATCCTCACCTAAGAAATGAATGTCACCTGATTCAATCAATATGCCATGTTTTGCAGCTTTATCTCTGAGCTCACGAGCGTCCAAACCCCTGGGACCTTTGACCCAATAACATGAGCCCCCAAAAGTAGGCTGCTCTGCAAGGCCTGGCATATGCTTTTGTAGGGCATCAGCCATAATTTTGTGGCGTTCTTGGTATGCCTTGACCAATGTCGCAGATAAGGAATCATAATATCCTCTGGCAATAAAGAGTCCAATACTGCGTTGATTATTAGCAGGCGGATGGCGCAGCATCAAGCGTCTCAATGAGCGAGCTTCAGCAATTAACTCTTTATTGGCTACCAAGTAACCAATACGCAGACCAGGAGCAAGTGTTTTAGAAAAGCTGCCAATATAAATGACTCGGCCATGCTTATCTAAACTTTTTAAAGCTGGCGATGGTGCGTGATGAAAATTAGCTTCACACTCATAGTCATCTTCAATAATTAAAAAGTCTTCTTGACTGGCCATTTCTAAAAGCTTACGCCGCCGATCTAAAGGCATGGTCACGGTCGTAGGATAATGATGGCTTGGCGTAACAAATACACAGTCACATTCGGCAAGGCCCTCGTCTACAATTAAGCCACCTTCGTCAACGGGCAGGGCTTTGAGTTTAGAGGGGTTGAGACTGGCAATATTGCGCATATCCACAAAGCCTGGGTCTTCAAGACCCATGGTGGTGTTTTTATCAAGTAACAGTTGCGCCAACATGTATAAGCCTTGTTGACAGCCTATGGTAATTAGTATTTCTTCAGGGTTGGCCCATACGCCTCGACGTGGAAGCACGCGGGTATGAATTTGTTCGATTAACATGGGGTCGTCAGCGACAAAGTGATCGGCCGCCCAACTCCGAATGGCAGGCACGCTCACATTATCTCGGCAACACTCGCGCCAGTGGTTGGTGGGGAATAGATCTGGGTCAAACTGACCATAAATGAAAGGATATTGAAAATTTTGCCAATCGTTAGGTTTGGTAATGTTTTCTTGTTTAGTTGGGTGAAGTTTGAATCGACCTTGCCAGTCTGGTTTAGTGCCTGAGGTGAGGCGCTCGTCTGATGTGGATTCGAGCTGAACACTGTGATCTAGAATGTTTGGGTTAACAAAATAACCACTGCGTTCACGTGCAATAAGATAACCGTCATCTAACAAATGTTCGTAGGCGAGTACTACGGTATTGCGGGCAACATTAAGCTGTTTAGCCAATTTGCGGCTCGAAGGCAAAGGTGAATCTAGAGGAATATGGAGGTCTAAAATAGCCTTGGCAATCTGCTGGCGCAGTTGCTGTTGTAGGCTAGCATTTAGTCCAGCATCTAAAATAAACAACGGGTGACTCATAGGTCGATTCTTTATCCTATTATTTGTGCCAATTCTAAGGTGTCTAAGGGTAAAATGCCTAATGTTTTCTGTGAAAAACTGTATTATTGATTCTTTGGTATCACCCATTAGCTTTAACTGGTTCTAGGACGTTGCTTTACTTTACCATTAAGCTTTGTTACCAATGGGATGTCCCTGGATTTAGTTGCTGTGGCCTTAGCATATATAGGCCTTTTTAGAGTTGGAGCGTTAGACTATGAAATACGACATAAGTACGTACGATACAAAGGATGCTATAGCTGATGACCGTAATCACCTTTGGCACCACATAAGCCAGCATAAAGTGTTAGAAGAAAAAGATCCTTTAATGATTGTTGAAGGCAAAGGCATGCGTGTATGGGATGCCAATGGCAAAGAACACCTTGATGCTGTTTCTGGTGCTGTATGGACTGTCAATGTAGGCTATGGACGTGAGTCTATTGCTAACGCCGTTCGTGATCAATTAGTTAAGCTGAATTACTTTGCCAATAGTGCTGGAACCTTACCTGGCGCTTTGTTTGCTAAACATTTGATAGACAAGATGCCAGGTATGAACCGAGTCTATTATTCAAACTCTGGTTCAGAAGCTAACGAAAAGGCTTACAAAATTGTCCGTCAAATTGCAATTAAAAAATATGGTGGTAAAAAACACAAGATTCTTTACCGTGATCGTGATTACCATGGCACCACTATCACTACTTTAAGTTCAAGTGGTCAGCAAGAACGCAAAGCTCAGTATGGGCCATTTACCCCAGGTTTTGTTGAGTTCCCTCATTGCTCAGCCTATCACGCAGAAAATGGCGCTGATGAAGATTATGGTATTCAAGCTGCACGTGCGATGGAAGACGTCATTTTGCGCGAGGGCGCGGACACAGTGGGAGCCGTAGTCGTAGAGCCGATTACAGCAGGTGGCGGTGTTATTGTGCCACCTGAAGGTTATTTTCAAGAAATTCGCCGTATTTGCGACAAGTACGATATATTGTTACATATGGACGAAGTCGTTTGTGGACTTGGCCGAACAGGAACTTGGTTTGGTTATCAGCACTTTAATATCGTACCTGACATAGTAACCATGGCTAAAGGTGTGGCCAGTGGATATGCCGCTATTTCTTGTACTGTGACCACAGAAGCGGTGTTTGACCTGTTCAAGAGTAATTCTGAAGATCCATTAGACTACTTCCGTGACATTTCAACGTTTGGTGGCTGTACTGCAGGTCCTGCCGCTGCGCTTGAAAATATGCGTATTATTGAAGAAGAAAATCTTTTAGAGAACGTTGTGGTTATGGGACACTACTTGAGCCAGCGCTTGCAAGATCTCAAAGACAAGCACCCTATTATTGGAGATGTGCGGGGTAAGGGACTATTTCAAGGCATTGAATTAGTCAAAGACCGAGCGACTCGAGAGCCCGTACACGAAAGCGTAGCGATGGCGATTGCAGCCGACTGCATGACCAATGGCGTCATTATTGGTCGAACTAACCGCAGCTTTACCAAGCATAATAATACCTTATGCTTAAGCCCAGCACTTATTGCTACACAAGCTGATTTGGATGAAATTGTAGATGCGATCGATGCCGCCATAACGCGCACCACTGCCTAGCAAACCCAGCCATGGTTTAAGTTCAAACAAGGCCCAAGCCCCCTCGAAAGATGTGAGGTCTTGGGCTTTTTATTGGATGTAATGTTTAGAATACATGGATTGTTGGTGTTTTATGCCTGTTCAAAGCTCAGTTGCTTATTGGTAATGTGGTGATTAGACATTGATATAAACATTAATCAGTGTGTATCTGCTAAACTCAAGCGCATGTCTAGCTCATTAAACTGAAACTTTCAGTCGTAATGAGTGTTAACCAATCATGTCGCCAACTTCAGGGAATAACAAGCCATGGATATTACCAAAGTAACTGCTACTTTTGCAGTCGCACCGCAAGTGTTAGAGACGGATATGCCAACTATTAAAGCGCAGGGCATTACCACGATTATAAATAACCGCCCTGATGGCGAGGATGGGCATCCATCGAGTCATTCACAACTGCAAAGTGCTGCTGAGGCATTAGGTCTGAAGTACTACTTTATTCCATTTGTAGGTATGAACTTTCCCCCCCAGACTGTGGCACAGATGGCTGCTGTTCTTGAACACTCTTCAGGTAAGGTCTTAGCCTTTTGTCGCACTGGTAATCGCTCAATTAATGCGTGGGCTAAGGCTAACGAGGCCGCTAACACGGGCCTAGACACTGTTAAATTAGTAGCCAGCACCAGTTTTAAACTTGTGTAACTCTAACACCTTTGTATATATCTAAAAGTTTAAAACATAGTGTTCAAAATTATATAAAAATGACTTTAATTGGTGATATAGTGAAGATTCACAAAAATAATAAAGCACTAAAATCAAATGAAATTGTATGTAAACGAAAACCGAACTAAATGGGCGGGCACCCAAGCGGATGCCAAGAAAGAACTTGGCCAATATGAAGTATGGGAAGTTCCGACTGACAAAAAGGGGTTGTTAAAGTTTTTGAACAACTTTGATAACAGTCCATCAAGCACTGCTGATCCTTACCATGAGGATTATGTTGCTGAGCAAGCCACTAAAGAGTTCTCCATTTTAGATAAGCACACTCGTCATGAGCAAGACTATGTTTCATGTGAGTTGTTATTTAATAGGAACGATAGGCACTTAACTGAAGGTGAATCTGGTTGGGATCGCCCCGACAAGGATGACTGATCCTTAGCTGTAGCCAAACCGACTAATTGGTGCTGATGCCAGAGGCCTGACAGCCTGTGTCACAATCTCTTTTGGTGGCTTAACGAACTAGTGCGTCACTAGCTTAGGTTAAATAAAGTCTGTTAGTGCTTATGTGTGCTGTTTGCGAGCTGTTATTTTTAGTTCCTCAATTGATAGTTCTGATTACTATCGGTCTCATCACCTTTTTATATTTCTAAAAGTAATTAAGAATTAATTTTATATACTGTTAATTTATTCATGACTGATGGTATAGTGGCATTAATGGTGCCAAAAGTTAATTTTTATTGGGTCCAGCAAGTTATTTTATCTTAAAAGGATACTTTGATGCCTAGACCTAATCGTCCACTAAACTTGGAGTTCTTCCCCGAAACTTTAGCGCCCTGTGATCTGACTAAGCCAGCTACTGACGCTAGTAAAGTAAACAGTTTATGCTTGGTTTGTGAACCAGAAGTACCTATCTATGCAGAGACTACCCCTATTTTTGTGGGGCTAGCGGGTTAGTTTAATGCTTTAAAATGGTGTTAATGATGCCTATTATGACTGCTCCTGGCAGTCTTTTTTTTGCCCTTAACAATGCCCCAAATCTGTTCTCTTGAGAAGTTTTTGAAAGGGTGGCCCTATGGCTAAATAAAGGTTGGCTGTTGGTAAAAAGCGTTACATCCTATAAGCTTACGCTACCAGAATTATCTTTATACGTTACTATGACACAAAGCCAAGACTTGCCGCAGTTTGAAGATCACTCGAAACAAGAACACCGTTATTCCACCTGTTATATGTGCGCCTGTAGATGTGGTATTAAGGTGACCATAGAAGACGAAAAAATTCGTTTTGTGCAAGGCAACCCAGACCATCCTGTTAATAAAGGGGTGCTTTGCGCAAAAGGCAATTCAGCCATTATGAAGCAGCTGTCGCCTGCTAAACTCACTCAACCCCTGATGCGTAAGCCCGGAACTGAGAGGGGTGCAGGAGAGTTTGAACCCATTTCATGGGACGCTGCACTAGACATACTCACGGCCCGCTTAGCTAACATCCGTGCGACAGACCCAAAAAAATTGGCTTACTTTACTGGTCGAGATCAAATGCAAGCTCTCACTGGGCTTTGGGCTAGCCAATTTGGTACCATTAATTGGGCAGCTCACGGGGGTTTCTGTTCCGTTAACATGGCTGCGGCGGGTCTATACACCATGGGCCATTCGTTCTGGGAATTTGGCGATCCTGATTGGGAAAATACCAAATACTTTATGATGTGGGGTGTGGCCGAAGATCATGCATCTAATCCGATTAAACTAGGGCTGAAGCGCATCAAAGAACGGGGTGCCAAATTTGTGGCTGTTAATCCAGTTCGAACAGGCTATCAAGCCATTGCTGACGAATGGATAGCTATCACACCTGGCAGTGATGCAATGTTTGCTTTATCAATGATGCAAGTGTTGCTCAGAGAAGGTCTGATCGATGATGAATTCTTAATTCGTTATACCAATGGTCCGCAGCTTGTCATCAATAATCCGGGTCAACAGGGTGATGGCTTATTGTTGCGGGATGCTAAAGGTAACCCACAAATATGGGATCAACACACCAACTCTCTGCAATCGGCCCTCAGCCCTGATGTTGCTCCGGCTTTAATTGGAGAGTACGAAGCGTCTTGTGGCACTCCTGTGCGGACCGCTTTTAGTATTTTAATGGAAAAGTACATGGCGCCTGAATATGCGCCAGAAGCAGCTGCAAAGATCTGTGGCGTTGATGCGGGCACCATTGAGCGTATTGCCTTAGAAATGGCCCATGTGGCGTTTAAAGAAACCATTACTATTGACACAGAGTGGACTGATTGGGCGGGACGCACACAAACTCAATTTATTGGCAGGCCCGTTTCTATGCATGCCATGCGTGGTATTTCTGCGCACTCTAATGGGTTTCAAACGTGCCGAGCGATCCACTTATTACAGGTTGTTTTGGGCACGATAGATTGTCCTGGTGGCCACTTAGCTAAGCCTCCATTTCCCAAGCATATCGTGCCACCCATTAAACCTGCCAAAGGTAACGCTCCTAATACACCTTTAGAATCGGCTCCATTAGGTTTTCCAAACCAACCCGAAGACTTGGTGATTGATGAACATGGTAAACCAAGGCGTATTGATAAAGCCTATTCTTGGGATGCGCCTATTGCTAACCATGGTTTGATGCACATGGTGATCAGTAACGCCGTAGCGGGGGACCCCTACCGCATCGATACTTTGATGTTGTTTATGGCCAATATGGCGTGGAACTCAAGCATGAATACTGCTCAGACCATGGACATGCTGAGGGCTAAAGATGACACAGGAGAATACAAAATTCCCTTTATTGTGACCTGTGATGCATTTCATTCTGAAACTGTAAATTTTTCTGACCTAGTATTGCCAGACACCACTTTCCTTGAACGCTATGACACGATCTCCATGTTGGATCGACCTATTTCTGAAGTTGATGCCGCCTGTGATTCGATCCGTCAGCCAATTTTGGCGCTAGATCGTGATGTTCGCAGTTGGCAAGAAGTAATGGTGGACTTAGCTGGGCGCCTGAAATTCCCAGCCTTCACAAACGATGAAGGTCAACCCAAGTTCAAGGACTATGAAGATTTTATCATTAACTTTGAGCGCGCCCCTGGCATTGGTTTCTTAGCGGGATGGCGGGGTAAAAACGGTGATAAATCATTACGTGGCGAACCTAATCCTAATCAATGGAAGGCCTACATCGATAACCAATGTTTCTTTAAGTTTGAGCTGGAACCAAATCAAAGGTACATGCGCCACGCCAACAAAGATTACATGGAATTAGCTAAGGAAGCGGGTTGGGTTGGCAGTACGGATCAGATCGTCATCGAAATTTATTCTGAAACCCTGCAGAAGTTCCGGTTGGCAGGACAAGGGTTATATAATGGTCCACAACCCACAGAAGAGCACCATAAAGAGCGCTTAAAGACTTATTTTGACCCTCTACCTTTCTACTATGCGCCGCTAGAGCAGCAACGAACAGACGCAGAAAAATACCCTTTTTATGCCGTTAATCAGCGCCCTATGTTTATGTATCACTCATGGGACTCGCAAAACTCTTGGTTGCGTCAAATCATGTCTCAAAATTACCTCTACATGCACCGCAGTAAGGGTGAAGCACTGGGTATCAAAGACTTTGGTTGGGCTTGGGTAGAATCGCATAATGGTCGTATCCGAGCTCAAGTTAAGCTCATGGAAGGGGTAAATCCAGAAACAGTGTGGACTTGGAACGCTATTGCCAAACAACAAGGCACTTGGGGTTTAAGTGATGACGCCAACGAATCTCAACAAGGCTTTTTGATGAATCACTTGATCAATGAACTATTACCTGGGGAAACTGAAGCTGGCGGTCATCGAATGACTAACTCTGACCCAGTCACGGGGCAGGCGGCTTGGTATGATTTAAGAGTCAAGATCACCCCTGTGGGAGCGGATGAGACAGACTTAGCCGAGCAAAATCTGACCTGGCCACGTTTTGATAAGGTTAAACCATTACCCAGCTTCACTCCTGCAAGCAAGATGAGCAGCTATAGCACCCATCCCAATATTAATATTAGCCGTGGTTGGCGTGACATTTTTAGCCGAGGTGACAAATGAAACTAGGTTTAGTTGTTGATTTAGACACATGTGTTGGCTGTCATGCGTGTGCGACAGCTTGTAAACAATGGAACACCTCGGGCACGATTGGTCCTTTGAGTGATGAGCGACCCCATGGCAAAGATCCTAGTGGTAGTTGGCTCAACCGTATTCACTCTTATGAGGTTGGAGATAGTCCCCATAGTAAAACGGTGAATATCCCCATGTCTTGCATGCATTGTGAGACCGCTGATTGTGTGACGGTATGTCCAACAGGTGCGTCTTACAAACGAGAAGAAGACGGTATCGTGCTGATTGATCAAGATAAGTGTATGGGCTGCAATCTGTGCTCTTGGGCCTGCCCTTATGGAGCTCGTGAGTTAGATCCTAATTCTGGCACCATGAAAAAATGCACTTTGTGTGTTGATCGAATTTATGATGAACAATTACCTGAGGCTGAGCGTCAGCCAGCCTGTGTATTAACTTGCCCAACATCGTCTCGTGTATTTGGTGATTTTGATGATCCAGATTCAGAAGTTTCAAGGTTGACTAGAGAACGAGCAGGCCAACAACTCATGCCAGAATTAGGTTACAACCCAGTCAATACATATCTGCCACCTAGAATTCCTAAGCAGCAAGATAGTATGTCGGTGTCACCAATGCAGGGTGTTAGACAATTGGTCAATCGCATTATTAACCGTTAATTATTGCTTCAATTTTAGGGATTTATTATGCATCCAGCTTTTTCAGTTCTTATCTTTACCGTGACATCTGGTGCTGGCTATGGGTTGTTAGCATGGCTTGGAGCGGGGCAGTTGTTGGGTTTTACCCAAACACTCACCGTCAACCAACAAATTGTTATTGGTCTCATGGCGATGGTGCTTGTTAGTATTGGTTTGGCGTCTTCAACCATGCACTTGGCTAATCCTAAGAATGCGTGGCGATCGTTTAGCCGCTTTCGCACTTCATGGTTATCCCGTGAAGCAGTATTTGCCATTTTGCTTTATCCAGTCGCGGGTCTTTATGCCGCGGCTATATTTTGGCAATGGTCGGGCATTAATATTCTAGCTGGATTGAGTATGATTTTGGCGCTAGTCACATTGTTTACAACGAGCATGATTTACGCCAGTTTAAAGACCATCCGTCAGTGGAACACGCCCATGGTTCCTGCGTTATTTATGGCTTACGCCCTAATTAGTGGTGGTGTGTTATTTTTGGCTGTAGACGCCTTTTTTGGTACCTTGAAACCTCAACTGCAAGCTGTTGTGATGGGTTTAGTTGTTATTACCTTGGCCCTTAAATTGGTGTATTTTTTCTGGCAGGGTAAACCACAAGGAGCCACTATTCAAACGGCCACTGGGTTTTCTCAAGCCAGCGTTCGGTTATTGGATGCCGGCCATAGCGCGCCCACTTTTTTAAACCGTGAATTTGGTTACCAAGTCGCTGCTGACCAACTGCTTCGATTGCGAGTCATCATGACCTTAGTCACCTTTATTGTGCCATTAGCGCTTGTTTATTGCGTATTTGGTGGCTTGGTTGGGGCAGAACTACTTGGTTTAGCTTGGTTAATTATGATGGCGGGCTTGTTATTAGAGCGTTGGTTGTTTTTTGCTGAAGCACGGCATGTTGTGCGCCTCTATCAGGGCGAACAGCGTACTTAAATGGCTAGTATGAACCTTGACTGGTTTGACTTAACACTGACTTACTTCGAACTCGCATATGTTTTTGGCATCGTCTTACTTGCAGGCGTTGTCAGAGGCTTAGCGGGTTTTGGTTTTTCTGCCTTATGTTTTTTTGCCTTAGCGCCTGTATTGAGTGCGCAGACTATTGTGCCTCTTATGTTTGTATTGGAGATGTTAGCTAGCTTGCATCTATTGCCAAAGGTGTGGCGCAACATCCCTTGGATGTGGGTCACCATACTATTTATGGGGGTTATTATAGGGACGCCTTTGGGCGTGTTTGCCTTGCAATACTGGCAACCAGAAATGGTGCGTGGTTTGGCGGGTGGTGGTGTTTTAATCGCTTGTTTGGCTTTATGGCGCGATTGGCAGTTCAAAGGGACCCAATCTCTAGTTTGGCTCGTGTTTGTTGGCTTTATTGCTGGTTTTTTGAATGGCCTCGCAAGTATCGGTGGCTTAGCTGTAGCCGTGTATATGATGTCTGCAAATATGTCTATGACCGCCATGCGTGCTGGTCTAATTTTGTTCTTCTTTTTCACTGATGCCTACGGTTTGTCTTGGTTGCAAGGGCAGGGCCTGGTCTCATCAAGTTTACCTAGCCTGCTAATAATCATGGTGCCTGCGATGTTGGTGGGTAATCAAATGGGAGCCACTTTATTTAACCACATGGACCTCATGTTAAGTCGCAAGTTAACCCTAGGGTTGCTATCGTTACTTGCCACCATCGCCTTATTTAGCGCCTTGTTTAGCACTTTAGCCTAGATACAGGTCTATATATAGCTCCAGCACCAAGTTGCGGGAAGTTGCGAAGACAAGAATGCCTAGTCTTTCGCCACTGGCATGGATAATAAAGAAATTGTACAGGTTAGTAATAGATACAGGGTATTGTTTATTTGGCGTCAAGCGTCGTCAAAATTTAAATTAGTCATGCAAATTAAATAGATTCTCTTATTAAGTGCCAATTTTCATTCTTTGGCCAACTTAAATAATCAAAGTGCCCATCCCAATCTCCTAACACAATGCGGTCGCCTTGGTTTAAGTGGTGAACTTTTGGTCTATGTGTATGGCCATGAATGAGCAAGTTTACTTGGTGTTGATGCATGACTTGTTCAACAGTCCCAGAGTTAACATCCATGATGTCGTTTGATTTGATGGCTGTCATGGCTTGGCTTTGTTGGCGGTATTCTGCAGCTTGCTGCATGCGCGCAGCAGGGGCCTGAGCGAGGAACCCAGTTTGCCAACTAGAACTGCGCACTAGGCCGCGAAATTGTTGGTAGTCTTTGTCATCGGTGCACAGAGTATCACCATGCATGAGTAAAACAGGTTGACCATCAAAGGTCACTATACTGGGGTCTGGTAATATGGTGATACCGCTGGCTAGACTGAAGTCTCGGCCGATTAAGAAGTCCCGATTACCCGCCATAAAGTAAACTTTAGTACCACTCTCTGTCAGCTGCTTCAGACAAGCGATCACATCCGCATAGGTAATTATACCCACATCATCGCCAATCCAAGTTTCAAACAGGTCGCCTAATATATACAGTTCATCATTAGTATTCACTCGTTGCTGACAAAAATCGATCAGGGCTTGGCTATGTTCTGGCCGAGCCGGATGCAGATGCAAATCGGCAATGAATAGGCGACGCACTTTTGCTAGTCTTCAATCATAGTTGCAGAGTCAATGACCACAGGGTCTGCAGGCACATCTTGGTGACCAGATTTAGAAGTGGTGGCCACTTTCTTAATAGTGTCAACGACGTCCATGCCGTCAACGACTTTACCAAATACTGCGTAGCCCCAACCTTGTGAGTCTTTACCCGTGTGGTTAAGAAAGGCATTGTCGCCCACGTTGATAAAAAACTGAGCAGAAGCCGAGTGTGGATCCATTGTGCGTGCCATAGCTAACGTACCTTCATCGTTCTTGAGGCCATTGTCAGCCTCGTTTTCGATGTTTGCACGGGTCTCTTTTTGATCCATGCTGACGTCAAAACCGCCACCTTGTACCATAAAGCCATCGATAACACGGTGAAAAATAACGCCATCATAAAAACCATCCCGAACATATTGTTCAAAGTTCGCAGCTGTAATAGGTGCTTTTTCATGGTTTAGTTCAATGGTGATATCACCAAAATTGGTTTGCATTAATACATTCGACATACATCGGCCCTAGCAAGTAATTGTTAATAAAATAAACCTTATTATGAAGCCGGCAGTTCATAGATGCAATCATTGGCATGGGTTTGGCGCTCAAATTCTAACGAAATTAGCTAGCAAGGCGGGCGCCAAAAGACATATAATTATCGGTTTTTAAGGGCAACCCTCAAGGAGACCCATTCGTGGCTGAAAAAACTGTCGTGCAGGCATCAAATTTTGTTCGAAATATCATCGCTAAAGATGTTAGAAAGGGCAACAATGATGGCCAAGTTGTGACTCGTTTTCCACCAGAACCCAATGGTTATTTACACGTGGGTCACGCAACTTCAATTTGTCTGAATTTTGGCATGGCGCAAGAGTTTAAAGGGCAATGTAATTTACGTTTTGACGACACAAATCCTGAAAAAGAAAGTGACGAATTTATTCAGTCGATTAAACGTGATGTTGAGTGGTTGGGCTTTGAGTGGGGCACAGAAGAATGCTATGCATCCAACTACTTTGATCAACTTCATAGTTTCGCCATTGAGCTGATCAATAAGGGTTTGGCTTACGTGTGTGACTTAAGCCCAGAGCAGGCGCGGGAATACCGAGGCAATCTTACTCAGGTAGGTAAGAATAGCCCTCACCGCGAGCGCAGCATTGAAGAAAACCTAGACTTGTTTGCGCGTATGAAAGCAGGGGAGTTTGCCGATGGTGAACGGGTGCTGCGCGCTAAAATTGATAATGCTTCGCCTAACATGAATATGCGCGATCCAATTATCTACCGCATTCGGCATATCGAACACCACCAGACAGGCAATGATTGGTGTATTTATCCAATGTATGACTTTACTCATGGGTTGTCTGACGCACTGGAACAAGTCACCCATTCTATTTGCACCTTAGAATTTGAAGATCATAGGCCCCTCTACGATTGGTTTATTGATCATGTGACCTTGCCAAGTGGCAAACGTCGACCACGGCAATATGAATTTGCACGTTTGGAGCTAAACTACACCATCACCAGTAAGCGTAAGCTTAAACAATTGGTCGATAGTCAAACTGTCACCGCTTGGGATGACCCGCGTATGCCAACGATTTCTGGCATGCGTCGGCGTGGGTATACACCAGAATCCTTGCGTAATTTTTGTGCCGCCACACCTGTAGCGCGCAGCAAGGGTATTACTGATTTTAGTCGTTTAGAATCCAGTGTACGAGATGATTTAGATTCAACGGCATCTAGAGCCATGTGTGTGCTAGAACCATTGAAAGTGACTATTTCTAACTGGGCTGAAGGCCATACTGAAAGCTTGACTGTGCCAAAACATCCTAAAGACGAAACCATGGGTGAGCGCCAGTTAGTAATGTCTAAGCAGGTGTTTATTGACCAAGCTGATTTTGCTGAGCAGCCAGAAGGAAAATGGAAGCGCCTAGCACCAGAGCAATCTGTGCGTCTGCGTGGTGGTTATATTATTACTTGTGAGCAAGTGGTTAAGGATGCCAGTGGTGCCATAATTGAGCTAGTGTGCCGTTATGATGTAAATACCTTAGGCAAAAAACCAGAGGGGTATAAGGTTAACGGAGTAGTCCACTGGGTCAGTGCTAGTCATCATCAATTAATTGATGTGCGCTTATATGATCGCCTATTTAATCATGCCAACCCAGACGGTGATAAAGACGTGGACTTTATGGCTTATGTGAACCCAGAAAATTTACGTTTAATCAAAGGCGCAATGGCAGAACCTTCTTTAACATCGGCTGTTGATGGTGAACGGTTTCAGTTTGAGCGTGAAGGCTATTTCTGTGTTGATAAAGACTCGACAGCCGAGCGTTTAGTATTCAACCGCACCGTCACTTTGCGTGACTCTTGGGCTAAAAAGGCCTAACGGAAAAGTTAATTATGTTGCAGCTTCACAATACCTTAAGTAATAGCAAGGTCCCGTTCACCCCTATTGACGAAGGTAAAATTCGTCTTTATGTGTGTGGTATGACCGTCTATGACTATTGCCATATTGGTCATGCCCGAGTCATGGTCTCGTTTGATGTGATTACGCGTTACCTTCGGCATGCTGGCTACCAAGTTGAGTACGTGCGCAACATTACTGACGTTGATGATAAAATTATTAAGCGCGCGGCAGAAAATGGTGAGTCTTGCGAACAGCTCACTCAACGTTTCATTGATGCTATGCATGAGGATGAGTTAGCTTTAAATGTGCTACCACCTGATCAAGAACCTCGTGCCACGGGTCATATTCAAGCCATTCGCGATATGGTACAAACACTCATTGAAAAGCAGTATGCCTATGCTGCTAGCAATGGTGATGTGTATTATCGGGTAGAGAAGTTTGATGGCTACGGTAAGCTAACCAACCGCAAACTTGAGGATATGAGAGCTGGGGCGCGAGTTGACATCAACGATGTGAAAGAGAATCCATTTGATTTTGTACTGTGGAAAGCGGCAAAGAAGGATGAAGTGTCTTGGCCATCGCCATGGGGAGAAGGTCGCCCTGGATGGCATATAGAATGTTCTGCCATGACCAAGTGTTGTTTAGGCAACCATTTTGATATTCATGGTGGAGGCCCAGATTTGCCTTTTCCTCACCATGAGAACGAAATTGCCCAATCTGAAGCCGCTAATGGCGAAACCTTTGTTAACTATTGGCTGCATGCTGGCGCTGTTCGCGTTAACAAAGAAAAGATGTCAAAGTCTTTGGGAAATTTTTTCACTATCCGAGAGGTATTGGCAAAATTCCCTGCAGAAATTGTGCGTTATTTGCTCACAGCCAGCCATTACCGCAGCCAAATTGATTATGCAGAGGATGCCTTAGTTGAAGCGCAAAGAGCTTTGGATCGTTTATACACTGCCATGGATCAACTTGAGTTGCAGGATGTGTCACTAGAAGGGCCATACTTAGACCGCTTTAACAGTGCTATGGATGATGATTTTAATACCCGTGAGGCCATTTCAGTATTATTTGAAATGGCACGAGAAGTAAACCGTCTTAAACGTGATACTGATCCCCAAGCGGCCGTGTTAGCCAGTCAGATGCGCGGTTTAGGTAATATCTTAGGTCTATTAGAACTAGATCCTCAAGCCTATTTAAAGGGTGAAGCAGGAGAGGGTGATCTAGCAGATGCTAATGTTGAAGCCTTGGTCGTGCAGCGCCAACAGGCCAAATTAGATCGAAACTTTGCTCTCTCAGATCAAATTCGTGATCAATTAAAAGTGGCGGGTATCGTATTAGAAGATAGCAAAGAAGGCACCGTCTGGAAACGTGAAGTCTAAAATTGAAGTTTATTTTAACGGTTTGGTTTTATTGGAAAAAAACCAAACAATATGCTTGACGAAACGGGGTAGCAGCTTTAATATACGCACCTCTTCAATGGCTTGAGCCCATGGGTACTGGTCTTGTAGAGATTGTCGGGGTATAGCGCAGCCTGGTAGCGCGCCTGCTTTGGGAGCAGGATGTCGGGAGTTCGAATCTCTCTACCCCGACCATTATTTACCGCAGTGACATGCGCCCTTAGCTC